>C687J35174_10004689_pt1 | contig 18259 bp, 19 predicted proteins | sample RifCSPhighO2_01_FD_35174 | JGI IMG/M metagenome (IMG submission 35174) | reverse complement strand
GCGATGTACGGTTCCGATCAGTCGGCATCAGTGGAACCGGCCGGCTTCCGGCAGCTCGTGGGCGCCGTGCGTAAAATCGAAAAGGCCCTGGGTGACGGTGCGCTCGACATGAATCCCAAGGAAATGCCGGTGGCGAAAAAGCTCCGCGCGCATCTCGGCTGGGAATCCGATTCGCTGGAGGGTACTGTTTACAAGCATGGCAAGCCATGAGTTGTCCGTGACGGAATGTATCTGCCGTCGTTCCCGCGACAAGGGTGATTAAGGGATCTGCCGATGGGCGACATCGTTGCCATCATTCCTGCGCGCGGGGGTTCGAAGGGAATTCCGCGCAAGAACATCGCCGATCTTTGCGGAAAACCGCTGATAGCCTGGTCCATTCTCCAGGCGCGCGCGTCCCGCGGCGTTGATTCGGTCTGGGTGACCTCAGACAGTGCCGAGATCCTGGACGTGGCCGTGAGCCATGGTGCAAACCCCATCCGGCGTCCCGCCGAAATATCCGGGGATGAGGCCAGCTCTGAATCCGCGTGGTTACATGCCCTCGACACGATCGAAAGGGGCGGGACCAGGGTTGATCTCGCCATCGGCATGCAGGCGACGTCGCCTGTTCGCGAGCCATCCGACCTCGACATGGCGCTGGCGCAGTTCGAGCGCGAACGGCTCGATTCATTGTTGACCTGTTGCGAGGTGGAAGACTTTTTCATATGGCAGTATGGATTGGACGGTCAACCGATCGGAGTCAATCATGATTACAAGAATCGTGTACGGCGCCAGAATATTCAGAAACGTTATCTCGAGAACGGCTCGTTTTACGTGTTCAAACCCGACATGTTGCGCGCACAAGGCAACCGCCTTGCGGGAAAGATTGGAATATACGTGATGGAAAAACACAAAATGTTCCAGATCGATAACCCCCAGGATATCGTTCTTTGCCGGGCGATCATGCGCGGGTATGGCCTCGATAAATGAATATCGATAGCCTGTTCTCGCTTCGTGGCCGGGTTGCGCTGGTGAGTGGCGCTTCGCGCGGCATCGGTCTCGCCATTGCCCGTGGTTTCGCGCAGGCCGGGGCCACGGTGATTGGAATCGGAAGTTCTCCAGCGCCGGCCGAGGTGTTTACAAGTACGCTCTTCTACCGGCAGTGCGACATCACCGATCGGACGAAATTTCGCGCACTTTGCGATTTCCTGTTCAAGGAGCATGGCGGGCTGCACATATACCTGCATGCGGCGGGGATCGCCTTGCCTCATGCCGCGGATGCCGACGCGGAAGACAGCTTCGAGAGGACCATTGATGTTAATCTCAAGGCGGCGTATCGATGCTGTAACACGGTCAGCGCCTACATGAAGCGGGGGAATGGCGGATCGATCATCAATGTGACCAGCATCGGGTCTGAACTGGGTTTCCCGGGCAACCCCGGTTATGTAGCCTCCAAGGGCGGCCTGCGCATGTTGTCCAAGGCCCTCGCGCTTGACCTGGCCGACAAAAATATCCGGGTCAACAATCTCGCACCGGGTTATATCCATACCGCCATGACGGACAGCAGCTTTAGGGACCCCCAGCGTTACCAGGAACGGCTGCAACACACGATGCTCAAGCGCTGGGGGACGCCGGAGGATCTGATCGGCGCCGCCATATTCCTCGCTTCCGATGCCTCCGCCTATGTGACCGGACAGGATATTTTTGTGGACGGGGGATGGACTGCAAAAGGTCTGTGAAAGCACACAGCGCGTGAAGCAGATTGGTTTCATGCAAGGCCGGCTGTCACCGCTGGTGAACGCGAAGATCCAGGCGTTCCCCTGGAATTTCTGGCGCGAGGAGTTTTCTGCAGCGGAACGACACGGCTTCCGTCTGATGGAATGGACGCTCGACCAGGAGCGGTTATACGAAAATCCCCTGATGACGCGGGCCGGACGCGGTGAAATACTCCGCCTGATGGACGCTCACGGGATCGTCGTTGCTTCCCTGACGGGCGATTGTTTCATGCAGGCGCCATTCTACAAGGCGCAGGCAGCCGAGCGTAAGCAGCTTCTTCATGAGCTTCGAGAAATTGCGGATGCCTGTGCCGAGTTGGGGGTGCGTTTCATCGTGGTGCCGCTGGTAGACAATGGCCGGATCGAAAATCCGCGGCAGGAAGATATCCTGCACGCCGCTCTCGAGGCTCTGGTTTCGACATTGATGCAGGCCGGCATGAAAATCATTTTCGAATCCGATTTCCCTCCCGAAAAACTCAGGACATTTATCAGTTCATTCCCGAAGCAGACCTTCGGGATCAATTATGACATCGGCAACAGCGCCTCCCTCGGCTATGATCCCGTGGAGGAGATTACGACCTACGGCGCGTGGATCGACAACGTGCACGTCAAGGACCGCCGTCGCGGCGGGACGACGGTTCCGCTGGGAACCGGAGATGCGAAATTTTCCGAGGTATTTCAAACTCTCGCCGACATCGGCTACACGGGCAACTATATTCTGCAAACCGCGCGCGCGGCGGACAATGACCATGCGGGGGTGTTGTGCCGCTACCGCGATATGGTCGGGGCGTGGCTCGGACAGGTCCATCATGCATCTTGATCTTGCCGGTAAAACGGCCCTGGTAACCGGTTCCTCGAAAGGGCTCGGCAAGACCATCGCACAGGCCTTGCACGAGGAAGGCTGCAATGTGGTTCTGAACGGTCGCGAGGCCTCGACACTTGAGCATCTCTGCGCGGAACTCGGAGAGCGGGTCACCGCCATTGCCGCTGACGTTACTGATGCGAAGTCATGTCGTGACATGGTGATCGAGGCAGAGAAGCGCTTTGGAGAAATTGATATCCTGGTGTGCAACGTGGGAAGCGGCCGGTCCGTGCCGCCAGGGCGGGAGAACCCGTCTGAATGGCGCAGGATGCTGGACCTGAACCTCATGAGCACGACAAACATGGTCGAGGCTGCCACGGAGAGTTTGGCGCGGACCCATGGCGCGGTGTTATGTATTTCCTCGATCTGTGGTATCGAGGCCTTGGGTGCGCCGGTGACCTACTCGGCTGCCAAGGCCGCCCTGAATGCTTATGTGCGCGGCATGGCCCATCCCCTCGGACACCGTGGCATCCGGATCAATGCCATCGCCCCGGGGAATCTGGTTTTTGAAGGTTCGATCTGGGAAAGGAAGCTGAAGGAAGACGCCGTGGCGGTGGAACAGATGCTTGAATGCGAGGTCGCCTTGCGGCGTTTGGGCAAAGCCGAGGAAATTGCAGATTTTGCGTTATTTCTTGTTTCACCACGTTCCGCGTTTGCCACCGGAGCGGTTTATGTCGTTGACGGCGGTCAGACAAGGTCCTAGCGATATTTCATGGCCATGCTTGAAAACTTTGACCTTAACGGGAAGGTCGCGGTAATCACAGGAGGCGCGGGCCTGCTTGGGACCGAGCACGCGATTGCCTTGGCGCAGGCCGGAGCCGAGGTGGTGATTACCGATATTCAGGAAAATGCCGCGCGGGAAGTGGCGAGCCGTCTCGCCAGCCAGCATGGGCTGAGCAAGTGTCTGGGATTGGGCATGGATGTCACTGATGCGGATTCGATACGCCGCGCACAGGAAGAGCTGTTGGCGCGATACAAGGGGATACACATTTTAGTTAATAACGCCGCCGTTGACCCCAAGGTCAAGGAAGGAAATGTGCTGGTCGAGTCGTCGCGGTTCGAGAATTTCCCCCTCGAGCAATGGCATTACCAATTAGAGGTGGGATTAACCGGTGCATTTCTTTGCAGTCAGAAGTTCGGCGGATGGATGGCGTCCCACGGTGGCGGGGTGATCCTGAATATCGCTTCCGATCTTTCCGTGTTCGCGCCTGACCAGAGGATTTATCGAAAGGAAGGCCTGCCGGAGTCGCGGCAGCCGGTCAAGCCCGTGACTTATTCCGTCATCAAGACCGGGCTGATTGGCTTGACGCGCTATCTGGCCACCTACTGGGCCGATAAGAACGTCAGGGTGAACGCGCTTTCGCCCGGCGGCGTGTACGTCAATCAGCCGGAGGAATTCGTGCGCAAGTTGACCCACCTTATTCCCATGGGCCGGATGGCGCGCCGTGAGGAATACCGGGGCGCCGTGCAATTTCTCTGCTCGGATGCTTCGAGCTATATGACGGGACAGAATATTGTCATCGACGGTGGCCGCAGTGTATGGTGACGCAAGACGTCATGGCGATGGCCGGACATGCGCTGGCCGCACAGCTTGAAGACGGTAGGGTGTGGACATGACTGATCTCAGAGGCAAAAAGATTCTGGTGACGGGTGCCGATGGCTTCATCGGTTCGCACCTGACGGAGGCTCTGGTGCAGTACGGGGCCGACGTCCGCGCATTCGTGCACTACAACAGCTTCAACAGTTGGGGCTGGCTGGATCATGCGCCTGCGGACGTGCGCCGCCAACTCGATGTATTTGCCGGTGACATTCGCGACCCTCATGGCGTACGCCAGGCGATGAAAGACTGTGGGATCGTGATGCACCTCGCGGCGTTGATTGCAATACCTTATTCCTATCATTCGCCGGACACTTATGTGGATACCAACGTCAAGGGCACGCTCAATGTGCTGCAGGCGGCGCGTGAGCTGGGGGTGCGCAAGGTGGTGCACACTTCCACCAGTGAAGTGTACGGCACCGCACGTTTCGTGCCGATCAACGAGGATCATCCGTTGCAGGGGCAGTCCCCGTACTCCGCGACCAAGATCGCGGCGGACCAGATGGCGCTGGCGTTTTATTCCTCCTTCGGCACGCCGGTTGCGGTGATCCGGCCGTTCAATACCTACGGTCCGCGACAGTCGGCTCGCGCGGTGATACCGGCGACGATTATCCAGATAGCCAATGGCCAGCGTCGCTTGCGGCTGGGATCGCAGCATCCCACGCGCGATTTCAATTTCATTCAGGACACCGTGCGCGGTTTCCTCGCGGTGGCGGAATCGGATCGCTCGGTGGGGCAGGTGATCAACATCGGCAGTAATTTCGAGATATCGGTGGGAGACACCGTGCGCCTGATCGCCGAGCTGATGCAAGCCGATGTCGAAATAGAAACCGATCCCGCGCGCGTCCGTCCAGACAAGAGCGAAGTGGAACGCTTGCTAGCTGACAACACCCGGGCGCGTGAACTCACCGGGTGGCAACCCCGGTTTCATGGACGTGACGGTTTGCGTCGCGGTTTGGAGGCCACCATTGCCTGGTTCCGCCAGCCGGACAATCTCAAGAGTTACAAGGCCGATCTCTATAATATCTAGTTCGATGCAGGCGAAATTGGACATGCCGGCCATTCTGGCCGCCTTGCGGCGCGTGCTTCCGGCGGGATTGGAGCGCGTTGCTTTGCATGAGCCCGAGTTTCAGGGCCAAGAGTGGTCATACCTCAAGGATTGTCTCGATACGGGATACGTTTCCACGGTCGGTCGATACGTGGATCGTTTCGAGGATCAGCTCGCCCAGGTGACCGGCGCGCGCCACGCTGTCGCCGTGGTGAACGGCACAGCCGCATTGCATGCCGCGCTCAGGCTGGTCGGTGTCGGCGCGGGCGATGAGGTCCTGCTTCCGGCGTTGACCTTTGTCGCCACCGCGAACGCAGTGGCTTACTGCAATGCTACCCCGCATTTCGTGGACAGCGAGGTGAGAACTCTCGGCGTGGACCCGCGCAAGCTCGAGGCGTATCTGCGTGATGTCGCCGAGTTAAGAGGAGAGGTGTGCATCAACCGGCGCACGGGTCGTCCGGTCCGTGCCCTGATTGTGGTTCATACCTTCGGGCATCCGGTTGACATTGATCCACTCGCCGAAATCTGCGGGCGTTTCCGCCTGGTGATGATAGAGGATGCCGCGCAATCGCTGGGTAGTCTGTATAAAGGCCGACATGCCGGCACGTTTGCCCGTCTCGCGGCATTAAGTTTCAACGGCAATAAGATCGTGACCACCGGTGGTGGCGGCGCGATTTTGACCAATGACAGTGCTCTCGCGGAGCGGGCCAAGCACATCACCACGACATCCCGGGTCCCGCACCCTTGGCGCTACGCTCATGATGAATTGGGTTACAACTACCGCATGCCCAATATCAACGCCGCGCTTGGCTGTGCACAGTTGGAGCGGTTAGAGAGCTTTGTCGAGAGAAAACGGAATCTTCATTTACGCTATCGGCAGGCATTCGCCGCTGTGAATGGTGTGCGCGTGTTTACCGAGCCTGAGTATGCCCGCAGTAATTATTGGCTCAATGTGTTGTTGCTCGAACCGGAGCTGGCTGCATATCGCGAAGAACTGCTTAAATTCACGCATGGGAACGGCATACTGATCCGGCCGGCGTGGGTACTGCTTCATCGTCTGCCGATGTACTCCCAGGCTCCGCGTGCGGACCTGACCACGGCCGAGGATCTGGAAAGCCGCCTGATTAACCTTCCCAGCAGCGCCTTTCTCAATGCCCGTTAACGACACGGAAGGCAGGAATAACCCGAGCGCGGCTAATGGCTTTGTCGGCGGATAACGAGCTCGAGCGCTGTCACGGCGGCTCACGGGGTTTTATAATATTCTATAATATATGGTCGCGGACACGGCCCTCCAGGCCGTACATCCGATTCGGCCGGGAGAATGCGAATGAGTCGTTTAAACGCTGTTTTCGCGACGACATGTTTATCGTTGTGATGGAACTGCCATGACCGATGTTTATGGAATAGACAGCCACAAGCTTATCTATCATCCCAAGCGGGTGGCCCAGCTGCTGGATGCGGGTGACGATTGGGAAAAAGCCAAGAAGGTTTATCCGATTTATATCGAGATCTCCCCGGTGGGCGCCTGCAACCACCGCTGCACGTTCTGTGCCGTGGATTACATCGGCTACAAGGCGCGCATGCTGGACGCGGCCAAGCTCGCTGACCGTCTTTCCGAAATGGGGCGAGTCGGCGTGAAGAGCGTCATGTACGCCGGCGAGGGNGAGCCGCTGCTGCATAAAAAGATCAATGATATCGTCCGCGCGACCAAGGATGCCGGCATCGACGTGTCGTTCACCACCAACGCCACCGTGATGAACCAGGCGTTTGTCGAGCAGTCGCTCGCGCGCACCTCGTGGATCAAGGTTTCGATCAACGCCGGCACGGCCGAGACTTATTCCAAGATTCACCAGACGCACGAAAAGGATTTCCACAAGGTTGTGGACAACCTCAAGAAGGCGGTTGCCTTCAAGCGCGCGCACAAACTCGATTGCATCATCGGCGCACAGTCGTTGCTGCTGCCGGAGAACGCCGCCGAGATGGAGAAGCTCGCACTCATGTGCCGCGACGAGATCGGCTTGGACTATCTCGTGGTCAAGCCGTACTCGCAGCACTTCTTCAGCGAGACGCACGTGTATGAAAACATCGATTACAGCAAGTTCATCGACATGGCGGAAGTATTCGCGAAGATCAATACTGACGATTTCCATGTCGTTTTCCGGCACAATACCATGAAAAAGCACATGGAAGACGAGAGCAAGCGCTACTCCAAGTGCAACGCCACGCCGTTCATGTGGGCTTACGTGATGGCCGATGGCGCGCTTTACGGGTGCAGCGCCTATTTGCTCGACAAGCGCTTCGAGTACGGCAACATCATGGACCAGTCTTTCCAGGAGGTTTGGGAAGGGGAGAAACGTCGGTTGAATTTTCGCTTCGTCCGGCACGAGCTCGATATTAAAGAGTGCCGCAAAAATTGCCGGATGGACGAGGTCAATCGTTACCTGTTCCGGTTGCGCGAGAATCAGGTACCGCACGTCAATTTCATATAACCGGATCGTATCGAGCAGGGGGCAGTTTATCATGAGAACTCTGGTGACGGGGGGAGCGGGATTCATCGGCAGTCATTTGTGCGAGATGTTGCTGTCGCGGGGGCATGATGTGGTCGCGGTAGACAGCCTGGCTTGCGGGCGTTTGAGCAACTTCGCGTCTTTCGAGAAGCACCCGCGCCTTCGATTCATCCAGGCTGACATCCGCGACATCGCCGCGCTGCGACCGGCATTCGAAGGAATCGAGTGGGTATTTCATCTCGCCGGCTTGGCCGACATCGTTCCGTCCATCGAGCAGCCGGACAACTATTACAGTACCAATGTCACGGGTACTTATAATGTACTGGAATGCGCCCGCGCGCACGGCATCAAGCGTCTTGTTTACGCCGCTTCCTCATCGAGCTATGGCATCCCGGACGTGTATCCGACGCCCGAGACCTCACCAATCCGGCCGCAGTACCCGTACGCGCTCACGAAATACATGGGCGAAGAACTGGTTCTGCACTGGGCCCAGACCTACAAACTCCCCTCATTGTCGCTGCGCCTGTTCAATGTTTATGGACCGCGTTCACGCACGACCGGGGCCTACGGCGCCGTCTTTGGCGTGTTTCTGGCGCAGAAGCTCAATGGCAAACCGTTTACCGTGGTGGGCGACGGCAAACAGACCCGTGATTTTACCTTCGTGACCGACGTGGCCGAGGCCTTTCTGAGGGCGGCCGAATCCGATATTTCCGGCGAGGCGATGAACGTAGGGAGCAACAACCATTACAGCGTCAATCGTCTGGTGGAACTGCTCGGCGGCGATGTCGTGCATATTCCCAAACGGCCCGGAGAACCGGACTGTACCTATGCCGATGTCTCCAAGATCCGCCGCCTGCTTGGCTGGGAGACCAAAGTGTCATTCGAAGAAGGCGTGCGGCGCATGCTCGAGAGACTGAACGACTGGCGCGACGCACCGGTGTGGGATCCGGGTTCGATCAGCAAGGCCACGGCTTCGTGGTTCCGTTATCTGGGGAAAGAACAGCATGCGAATGGATAATGGCGATCTCTCTCTGAACGTGCGCGCCGCGCAATTTCAGGCGCTGCTCGATGCTTGCGTATTCACGGACGCAACGGGTCTGTTACTTGGCATCGAGAACGGTATTCAGCGTGCGATGCAATACTTGCGCACGCTTCGGGAAAAAGGAAACCGGGTATATCTGATCGGTAACGGCGGTAGCGCCGGCGTCGCCAGTCACACGGCCACCGATTTCATGAATGTGGTCAAGCTGCGTGCGCATACGCTGCATGATTCCTCGATTCTGACCTGCATGACCAACGATTACGGCTATGAAAACGCCTTCGCGCGCATGCTCGCCCAGGTTGTTGCCGAAGGCGATGCCTTGATCGCGATCAGCAGCTCCGGGAAATCTCTCAATATTCGCAACGCCGCCAGCACGGTGAAGCAAATGGGTGGTTACGTCATCACCCTGAGCGGCTTTGACCGGGGAAACCCCCTTCGCAGCCAGGGGGATCTGAACATCTGGCTGGACTCGACCGACTACGGCTTCGTCGAAATCGGCCACCAGTTCGTGTTGCACAACATCGCCGACCGTTTCGGGCGCGAAGGGAAAGGCAGTTGATATGACGAGCGGAAAGATTCTCTCCCTGGATGAACTCGCTGAGCGCTCGCGCGCGCTCAAGGCCGAGGGCAAGCGCGTTGTGCTGTGTCACGGAACCTTCGATCTTATGCATGCCGGCCACATTCGGCACATGCAGCGCGCCAAACAAGAGGGTGACATCCTGCTGGTGACCGTGACCGGTGACACCTACGTCAACAAGGGGCCAGGTCGTCCGGTGTTCAACGAACAGTTACGCGCTGAATACATCGCGGCACTGGCCTGCGTTGATTACGTGGCAATCAACCACGCGTTGACCGCCATTGAGGCACTGCACAAGCTGCAGCCGGATATTTACGCCAAGGGCAGCGATTATCGCTCGCACGGCGACGATGTCACTGGAAATATCGCGCGCGAGCAGGAGGCGGTAGAGGCGCACGGTGGCAAGGTTTTCTACACCGACGAAATTACCTTCAGTTCGAGCAGCCTGCTGAACGAGCATTTCGGCGTTTTTCCGCCGGAAACCAAGGAATATCTCAAGGCCTTCCGCGGCAGCTGGTCCGACAAGGACATTCATCGGATGATCGGATCGCTTTCAGGCCTGAACGTGCTGGTGGTCGGTGACGCGATCATTGACCAGTATCACTACACCGCCCCGCTTGGCCAGACAGGCAAGGGTAATATTCTGGCGGTGCGTTATGAATCGGAAGAGCAATTTGCCGGCGGCGCGGTTGCCGTCGCGAATCACCTCGCCGGTTTTGCCAGCAAGGTGACATTGGTTACGGGGCTGGGAACGATCAATAGCCAGGAGGAATTTATACGTTCCAAGCTACAGCAGAACGTCGATCCGGTTTTCTTCTACATGGAAGGCGCGCCCACGGTGACTAAGCGCCGTTTTGTCGACTCCGACCTGGCGAAACTTTTCGAGGTGTACTTCTACCGCGAAGATCCGGTGTTGGGCGATACCGAACAGCAGGTCTGCAACTGGCTCAACCGCCATGTCGCCAGCTATGACGTCGTGGTCGTGCCCGATTTCGGTAATGGTTTTATCACTTCCGTCATGATCGACACGTTGTGTGATCGCGCGAAATACCTCGCCGTCAACACCCAGGTGAACAGCGGTAACCGGGGATTCCATGTCATCCACCGCTACGCGCGCGCCGATTTCGCCTCGCTCAACGAACCTGAAGTGCGGCTGGCCTCGTACAATCGTCACGACCCGATAGAGTCCGTGGCGCGCGATGTTGGCGACAGGGTCAAGGCCAGAAACTTTGCCGTCACGCGCGGCACCAAGGGCGTCATCATGCTGGATCGCGACAAGGGCATGGTGCATACGGTCCCTGCGTTATCGACCAAGGTGGTCGACCGGATTGGCGCGGGCGATGCGTTCCTGTCGCTCGCCGGCATCTGCCTGGGCGGTGGCCTGCCGTCCGAGGTCGCGGCCTTTGTCGGCAGCGCCGCGGCCGCGCTCGACGTGCAGATTGTTTGTAACCGCGAGCCCATCAGTCCGGTGAGTCTCAACAAGTACGTGACAACTCTGTTGAAATAGCCAGTGACTACCGCCGAAGAGCTGGTTTCCCTCTTTCGCACGATGTGGCGCATCCGTCTCATCGAGGAGGCGCTGGCGAACCGCTATGCCGAGCAGGAGATGCGCTGCCCCATGCATCTGTGCATTGGACAGGAGGCGATCGCGAGCGGTGTCTGTGCCGCGCTAAATCCCGACGATGTCGTTTTCAGTAACCATCGCGCTCATGGCCATTACCTGGCTAAGGGCGGAGATCTCAAGGCGATGGTCGCGGAGCTGTATGGGCGCGCCACCGGCTGTTGCGGTGGCCGCGGCGGTTCGATGCACCTGATCGACCAGCGCGCCGGATTCCTCGGCGCTACGCCGATAGTGGGCGGTACGGTCCCGGTAGCAGTCGGCGCTGCGTGGGCGGCACGTCTTAAGGGCGAGAAAAAAGTGGGAGTGGCGTTCTTCGGCGACGGTTGTTTCGAAGAGGGCGTGATACACGAATCCATGAACTTCGCTGTGTTGTACAAGTTACCAGTCCTCTTCGTGTGCGAAAACAACAATTTCTCGGTGTATACCCCGCTCAGGGAAAGGCAGCCGGCCAGGCCGATCCACGTCGTGGCCCAAGCGCACGGTTGCGGTGCGTGGCATTCCGACGGAAACGATGTCGAGGCCGTGTACGCATTGGCACGCGAGGCAGTGCACCGCGCCCGCGTCGGCGAAGGCCCGCAGTTCCTTGAACTCGACACCTACCGCTGGCGCGAGCATTGCGGGCCGAGTTTCGACGATGAATTGAATTATCGCTCGGCCGATGAAATCGCCGCAGGCAAGGCGAGCGATCCGGTGTCGCGCATGCGTGCCAAGCTGCTCCAGGAGAGTCATGTGACCCAGTCCGGGCTCGAAGCGATGACACAACAGATCATGCGCGAAATTGACGAGGCGTTTGAATTCGCGCTGTCCAGTCCCACTCCAACCTATCGTGATGGCGCCGGAAAGATTTATGCGCAGTGAACAGGGGGTGCGCGAGCTGACATACGCGCAGGCGATCCAGGAAGGCCTGAGCCAGGCCATGGAGGCCGATCCGCGTGTCATTGTCATCGGCGAGGGCGTGCCTGACCCCAAGGCGATCTTCGCTACCACTGCCGGGTTGCGCGACAAGTTCGGGGCGCAGCGGGTGTTCGACATGCCACTGTCGGAAAATGGGATGACGGGCGTCTGTGTCGGTGCCGCGATGTGCGGGATGCGCCCGGTGATGGTGCATCAACGCATTGACTTTGCCATGCTCGCCATGGACCAGCTCGTCAACAACGCGGCGAAATGGCATTACATGTTCGATGGTCTTGCGAACATCCCGCTCGTGGTGCGGGTGATCGTCGGACGCGGCTGGGGCCAAGGTCCGCAGCACTCGCAGAGTCTGCAGGCGATCTTCGCCCATATTCCGGGGTTCAAGGTCATTCTGCCGGCGACGGCCTACGATGCCAAAGGAATGCTGATCAGCGCCATCGAGGATAACAATCCCGTCATCTTCATCGAGCACCGCTGGCTGCACAATATCAAGGATGCCGTGCCCGTGGCGTGCTATCGCGCGCCACTCGACAAGGCGCGCGTGGTTCACGAGGGCGATAAAATCACCGTTGCCGCGTTCTCCTACATGGTTATGGAGGCGCTGCTGGCGGCCCGAGCGCTGGCCAAGCATGGTATTCACGTGGAAGTGATTGACATGCGCAGTGCGCGCCCGCTCGATGTCGATACCGTGAGCCAATCCGTACGGAAGACAGGCCATTTGCTTGTGCTCGACACTGCCTGGACGAGCGGCAGCATAGCCGGCGAGCTCATCACGCGCGTGGTCGAACGTGAATTCGGTGCATTGCGCAAAGCCCCGGTACGCATGGCATCGCCGGATTATCCGGTGCCCACATCGCATTACATGGCAGAGGGTTATTATCCAGACGCAGTTCAGATTTATGAGGCGATAGTGGCGTTAACAGCGGCCGCATTGACGCCAGAAAAACACGGGTCGGTGCTGGCATCTATTCGGCACACCGGTCCGCATGATGTGCCGAACGCCAAGTTTACCGGGCCGTTTTAGTCGTGATGGGAGAGGCTATATAATGGAAATCCTGGGATCCGAAACCCTTATCAAGGATTTTGAAGAGGCGCTGCCGACCCAACCTAAGGGGCACGGCGGCGGGGCGATTACTTCAAACTCCGGGTGCCCGATACGAATCAAAAAACATTACTGCACTTGTGTAAACCAGCCTGCGTAATTAACATGACACAACACGAGGCAATACACCATGATTAATCTTAAACATGCAAAAGCGAACACGCCATCGCCGAGTCTCGAGTGGCGGCAGTTGTCGGACGCTGAGCGACGTACTCGCGTCATGAATGCTTTGCAAACCGGAATGGCGGACTTGAACGGCATGGTCGTCATAGCAGCAGCAAAGGAGGACGGACAGATCATTGTGAACCTCATGCAATCAATGCCTGCCAGCAAGCGCGGACAATTGTTGCTGGACCTTGAGGAGTTTCTGAAGGAGGCGATCGACCCGAGCCTCGCCGTTTGGCTGGAACCGCTGGGCGACCGCAACTCGCTGCGGAACCTGCGCGGCATCGAGGTTAAGGCATGAGCGCCGCGGTACAGACGCGCGAAGGCGCGCTCATTCTTGATTCGCATAAGCTGTCCTATCACGTTGACCGCGTGCAGGCCTGGGAAGCTGGCGAGCGTATCGCGCCAGTAAGCGTCGATATGGCTTTGACGCGCGCATGTGGCGCGATGTGTTCATTTTGTTACGCCATGATGCAGGAATCCCAAGCGCGTAGCAGTATTAAGACTGTTCATGCGTTAAATTTGGTAGACGACTTCGCTGCCATCGGTATACGCAGCGTATCGCTGGTTTCGGATGGAGAAAGTACGTTGTCAAAAGCCTACGTGCCGTTTATTCAGCACGCCGCGGAACTTGGCATCGATGTGGGAAGCGCGACGAATGCCTGGGAGTGGGAGCCGGAGAAAATCGAACAGGTGTTACCGCACCTTACCTGGGTGCGTTTCACCGTTGCTGCTGGCAGGCCGGAGAGTTATGCGCAAATCATGTACAAAGGACCAGAGCACACCGAGGTATTTGACCGTGCAATAAGGCACATCAAGTATGCCGTCGATCTCAAGAAGCGCAAAGGTTTGAAGGTGACGCTTGGGATCCAGATGGTACTCATGCCGCAGTTCAAGGACGAAATCATTCCTTTCGCGCAACTCGGTTTGGACCTCGGCGTCGACTATGCCGTGATCAAGCATTGTTCGGACGATGAGACGCATACGCTTGGTATCGACTACAGCAAATACAACGAATTATACGGCCTGCTGACACAAGCGGAGGCGATGAGTAACGAGCAAACCAAGGTGATCGTCAAGTGGGATAAGATTCGCGATGGCGACAAACCGCCATATAAGCGCTTCTACGGGCCGGCGTTCCTGCTGCAAATCAGCGGAAGCGGCCTTGTGGCACCGTCCGGCATGTTCTTCAATGCCCGCTACTCGAAACTGCACATCGGTAACTATACAGAAGAGCGGTTCATCGACATCTGGAAGTCCGACCGCTACTGGCGAGCCATGAACTATCTTGCATCGCCCGCGTTCGATGCCCAGACAATGATGGGCACGCTACCCATTCAGCATTATGTAAGCGTGGCGCTGGACAGGCACGCGAAGGGCATTGAGCGGATACAACCAGGGAAGGGACCGAAGCCGTTACATGTGAACTTTTTGTGATTCGCTATCGTCAAGAGGTAGAGCGTGCTCTATCGAAATGACGATTTACAAGGATTCGCGTTTCAAGGATATCTGAGTGAGCGACACCTACCAGGAGTTACCTCGCCTCTTTCAGTCCTGAAGTAACACTGTATCCCCGCCAGCACCGGGTGAGTCGGAAAATTAGCCGATGCGTGTGAGGCGTATCCGGCTTTACCAAGATTCGATGTAGTACAAAGGTGAGATTGGGCTGACAGGTATTGGACGTACGACGAAAAATTTTACTATTTTTTGCACGCCGGTAGAAAGCCAGTGGTGAAAATTTAGCGATGGTCTTGCGCGATTCGACTGATACACAAATGCTTGCACAGAATAAATAATATCTAAACAAACGGGGCTATCGCCATGGGATTATCGAAATGCTCGATCTGTAAATCCGATAATGTAACCGAACTTTTTGCTTCGAAAGATTACATTAGCGGGGAAGAATTTATAATCTATATCTGCAAAGCGTGTGGCGCTGGTGTGACCCATCCACAACCGCAAAATATTAATTGTTACTATCCAGCAAACTATCGTAGATTTGCGGCTCCAGTAGAGTGGTTCCTGCAGACATTCTACGAATTTCATGTGAAGAAATGGATGCCAAAATTAGGTTCTTCCGGTCGTGCGCTAGAAATTGGATGTGGTAGTGGTTGGATGCTACGTGCCTTGCACAAACAAGGGTGGAATGTAGTGGGGTTGGAGAGAACTGAAGAAGAAGCCAGATTTGTATCGTCGTTGACAGGTTTAAAGATTTTATCTGGAGACATTGCGGAGATTCCGTCGGAACCGAAATACGATCTCATCCTTCTGTTTAATGTATTAGAGCACATGACAGACCCCAGAGATGTACTACAGCGATGCAAGAAGCTTTTGAAAGAGGACGGCGTTCTTATCCTTTCTACTCATAACTTCGATAGCTGGCAAGCCCATATTCTTGGTCCTCGTTGGTTTCATCTCGATGTTCCTAGGCATTTATTTCATTTCACACCCAAAGCGCTCGCGAACCTTCTCGAAATGGAAGGTCTGGATATTATTCAAATAAAAAGTATATCCATGGTTCATGATATTTACGGATGGTTGCAAGGCATGTTGAATAAAATTGGATTCAGGCAAAACAGGTTGGCTCAAGGCCTCATCGGAGGAAACAGCGCTACTCTTGTAGCTCCTTCTGGCGTAGTTATGACTGTTATTGCAGTTTTGCTCACCATACCTTCATTTTTTCTTTCGCTTACAAGCATGCTGTTTGGATCGGGAGCGATAATGGAAGTTTGGGTAAAAAAGAAAGACGTTACATAGCGCGCAGATCGGTAGATGCTGCTTGATTGAGTTTATTAGCTGAATGGCGACATTATTGAACGAGCGAAAGTTGTGCGTCACCTAACGTAAAACAAATCGCGACAAGTTGAAGCTGTCAGGAGGTTAATCGCATGAATAAGGAGAGCCAAGAAGTCACGTCATTCTATAACGATCTATGGCTGCGTGAGTGGCAGGACATGGAAAGGTTAAACCCAACGGCGCGCCATCTTAGCAGGATGATCGCGTCGGAGATATCTAACTTAACGGGAATTGTGACGCTATTAGATGCTGGGTGTGGAATGGGCGTAAACTTAAAAATAATCAAACAGTGGTTTCCTGAACTGAAGCTCACGGGAGCAGATTTGACGCCCGAAATACTTAGTATCGCTCGGCAATATCTCGGGCATGATGAAAACATTAAGCTTGCGCCACTTAATCTCGAGACGGCGGCTCTTAATAAGCAATTTGATCTAGTCGTTTGTAACCAGGTACTTGAGCATATAGAAAACGATGATGCCGCGATCCTGAATTTGCGCAAGATGTGCAGGAAATACCTGTTGGTAACGGTACCTGGCGGGTCATTTAACAGGACGAGCAAGCTTGTCGGTCACTATCGGCATTATGCGAGGGGGGCGATTGTTGGCAAGATTGAAGCGGGAGGGTTTCGCGTGTTACAAGCTCGGCAATGGGGCTATCCCTTCCATAGCTTGTATAAATGGGCGTTGAATCTGCTTTCAGCCGAACATCAAAAGCGCGTTGGATTCGGCAAGTATGGTTTAATCAAACAATCACTGGCTTACCTACTGTATCTGCTGTTCTTCGGGAATATTTTTAATAAGGGAGAAAATGTGGTCATTTTGGCCGAAGTGGTGTAACAGAAAACGAATAATGAATATAGGGCAAATAACAAGGTGGCTAAATGTTCGCAGCAATGAGAGGAAGCATACAAGTGTTACACATAGAATATTTTATCTGTGTTGCGCTTGGTGTAAGCCAATCCCAGTTTGTGCGCATGGCCCGTATATGTTGACGATTTACACCGTTGTGTCGGGCAACCCGGAAGTGCCGATCAGGAAATTCAGTCATCAAACAGGAAGGTGGGAAAAGGTATGAGGCATGAAGGATATGAATAGGGTTGTCGGGATGGCTAATTCGTCATATCGGCAAGTCCTCGATGCGCGTATTGGGATATTCACGCTCATCTACTATCTGGCGTCACAGGCTGTCTACACTATTGCCAGATTTGCCTATTCATCCCGTGCGGCCCAAATGCCGCATGCTCAGTCCTTGATGGAATTTATTCAGCAAAACCTGGGATATGCGTGGTTTACGATAGAGGCTCGCGACAGCGTATCGATGTGGTTTCGCGCGGCTGTCGTTGGTTTTATGCTTTTAGCTATTCTGGCAAAGTTGTGGTACATCCGACACGATTTACCGTTCAGACCGCGAGATTGGCTGCGCCTGCTGTTCTTGCAGTTTGTTGTTATCAATCTGGTGGGACTCTTTGTCGGTAGAAATGTCTACATCCTGCTGATTGTTTCCTTTGTACTGTTTATTTGCGGCATCGGAGTATTTGAGTGTTGCAGGTATCTATATAGGCGGTTTGTGTGGCCTGTCTTGGCGCCGCTAGTAACGCTTGCAGGCGATATTGGTGTACGTATAGCGCGCTTATATGCGGTTGGTGCGCGTAACAAAACGATCTTGCGCCTCATCATGGGCATGGTCGCGGTTGGCACGCTATTTTCGTTTATTAAGATTCTCTCGGGCCTTGTCGGAAATTATCTATATGTCGTTCTAGCGGTAGCAATTTCGATAGTTGGTATCTTCAGTTTGTCACCGCGTAAAAGTGGTAATCCTAAAGAAAGCCTGTCATTTCTACGCAAACAAGGAATGGTAGTTGGTGTTCTCTTAATTGTTTTTGTCGTGGCGCATGGTTTTATTGTTAACAAGATAGTGCCGCCGTTTGAGTCAAGCGGTGCGCGCGTATCGTTCGAGGAAAGGAGTGGCAAGGGGCCCGATTACATATATTATTTGCATGGCGCGCTATCTATTTATGATTTTGACGTCGAAAAGAAATTTAACGATAAGGCAATGCCCATAATTGGCCAACAGCGCCGGATTTTAGCGGAAGATTTCCCCGATTATGCGAGATATATTCTTGCACTTTATCCCTATCCATCGTTCAAGTTTGGCTATTCCTTAACGGCGGCGGTTATCACCTTGCCGTTTCCAAACACCTTGTTTGAAAAATACATCCCACGGCTCATATTTACGAATGCGTTGCTGGGCATATTCGTGCTTCTGCTTATATATTTCTC
>C687J35174_10004680_pt1 | contig 18274 bp, 18 predicted proteins | sample RifCSPhighO2_01_FD_35174 | JGI IMG/M metagenome (IMG submission 35174) | reverse complement strand
CAGTCAGGAGGCATTGCGTACCCGCCAGTATCTTTCAGCAAATGTAACCAAGTCGATCTCCTCAACCCAGCAAGAGGCTGTGGCGAGTTCAAGTGATTCAGTGGGGAAAGGACAGCGCCAGCGCATCCTAGTGGAGGGGGATTATGTGATTGATCAGGCGGGGACTATTTTGAAAGACTCGATATTGGAGGTCAAAGGCAGTGTTATAGTCAGAGCCGACGACGTCCTGCTCCAAAACATATTGGTACAGTGCCGCAGTGATGAGAAGAAACATATCAAGCATAGTGCCGATGGGATTACCGCAGTAGGGGTCAAGCGTTTGAAACTTTACCAGGTTGATGTACGGGGGTGTGGCGGCAACGGGATATTTCTCAAGGATGGCGCGGGGCATGATCTTGCCGAAGGGTCTTTGAGCCAGATCGCCAAAACCGCGATTGTTTTGGATAACGTACGCTATACTGATATTGCTGGTTGGGCGGTGCACTCGAGCGATGCCGGTATCTCACTCCGTAATGGCTCAAATCATAATCGTATTATAGCTTCGATTGTCTGGGAGACGTTGACGGGCAATCCATTCTTTATCTCTGAAGACTCAAGTGCCAACCAAATTGTCCGTAGCCGCAATCGCAATGTCCGCTCAAATGTCATTGCCGCAATCGATCTCAACCCGGACAACCTTTGGTACCATAGTGTGTGCAATTCAACCGATGGGTATGCGGCCTGTACCTCGGACAATGCGGGTAAGGCCCCCGACTATAACGATCCGCTGGAGTTTTCTCCGGTGGCACATACGGTATGTCTCGACAAGTCTTTCCAGGGGCATACCTGCTCATTCCAAGATGTTGGCGCGGCTCTGGACGCGGCCACTACAGGGGATTTGGTCACTATTGATACTAATACCAATAATAACGACGGATCGATGGATGCTTGGCCGGTGGTTCGTATCACAAAGCCTCTGTGGATCGTGGGCAATAATCGCTCCCAACAGGGCGCATACGGCTACAAAGTGAACTTTAGCAATATTATTATTGATGAGGGAGCTAAGGCGGGTACTCGCCTCCAAAATATCTTTGTCGACAAACCGGCGAGCGAGGTGTCTACGGCATTAGACGGGGTAGAGCTCATCAACGTACAGGCCCGGGGGGAGGGCGGCAAGTGGGTCTTGGTGAAATAATTTGGTAAGTATGTATTAAAAACTATCCCAATGAAGCGGGATGGTTTTTATGTCTGTGAGAGTCCTGCCTCCCAAGTATTCAGACCGGCGGCAAGGCTGGCCGCATGCTATTTGCTCAAACGGGGCTGGGAATGGAAAAAAGAAGACGAAATAGAACAAATGACCGCCTCACCCTATCGTGTGCCTGTTTGAAAACAACCCCTTAATTTTGTTTGACTAAATAATGAAAATATCATATAGCTAATAAGCAGTTACAACCTTCTGTATTCAGAGCCAACCGCAGGAGCAAAGCCATATAAATATGCCAAATGAAAAATTCACTATTGGCAATAAAATATAAGAAAATACCAAAACAGGCTCGGTATTTCTCAAGATGTTTTCTTAAAAAGCAAATAGCACCTTTTATGCTATCGCCAAGATTAGAGCGGGCTTTACGCCCAGCTCTCCTATTGATACTGTAAAAAAAGGTTGTGGGCGCATGGGGTATTTCACTTGATGTTTTAATGAAATGAATTTATGATTGAACTTTTTTTAAAGATATTCAAAACTCCTCAAAATATAATCCTCATACCGGATGATAATCTTGACCAGGATGGGATTGTCGCTGTCGGTAAAAAAATAGAAGCTCGAGTGAAACATCTGTTTCGGGGGTCGTTGGCAATCAGACAAGTAGATGCCGGCTCTGATAATGCCTGCGAGCAGGAACTGGTAGCCCTTTCTAATGCTTTTTACGATATTGAGCGCTTCGGGATTCATTTTGTTGCTTCTCCGAGGCATGCCGATATGCTTTTAGTGACTGGACCGGTGACGCGCAACATGGCTGAAGCAGTCAAGCGAGCCTACGAGGCAATGCCTGAGCCAAAAATTGTCGTTGCAGTTGGTGATGATGCTATTAACGGTGGGATTTTCAAAGATTCTTACGCGGTTTTAGGTGGTGTTCATTCTATCTTGCCTGTGCATTATCAAATTTCTGGAGATCCACCAACACCTAAAAAAATTCTTCTCTCTCTTCTCCAGATTCTTGAAGATTTAGACAGAGCATCTACTAAATCATAATAGTATGTTAGAAATTATTACATCACCCACAAGTTTTTTTGTTTTGCTCTCACTTTTTTTTATTGGTGGTACGGGTTCTTTGTTATTAAGAAAAGACGATGCCTTGGCAAATATCTGGAGCAGCTTTTTTGCCATCGCCGGCTCTTTATGGGGGCTGCTTTTTTCACTCACGACAATTATCTCCGGGCACACGTTATCTTTTGTGGTTGGGGCATCTCCGCTCGCTCTTCTCTCGTTCTCTTTACGTATTGATATGCTGTCGGCATTTTTTACGTTTATTATTTCTTTGATTGGGCTCTTTTGTTCTATCTATGGAGTAGGCTATATAAAACAGTATTATAAAAAATACAATATCGGTGCTTTAGGATTTTTTTATAATGTACTGCTTGCTAGTTTATTTCTTGTAGTTACCACATCAAACGCACTTTTTTTTCTGATTGCTTGGGAAATAATGTCTATCTCCTCATATTTTCTAGTCGTGTATGATCGTAATGACGAGGACAATATTAAAGCAGGATTCCTTTATCTCGCGATGACGTATGTTGGTACTGCCTTTATCGTTTTGGCATTCTTGCTCATGTACAAATTTACCGGCTCGTTTGATTTTGAAACCATAAAACGCGGAGCTATATTTATTCCTTTATTTATAAAAAATGCAGTTTTTATAATTGCCATGATTGGTTTTGGTACAAAAGCTGGTATTGTGCCATTTCACATCTGGCTTCCAGCCGCTCACCCAGCCGCACCTTCGCATGTCTCTGCTTTAATGTCCGGTGTTATGATTAAAACAGGAATTTTTATGATGATGAGATTGTTTCTTGATATGCTCCAACCAGTTCCGGTTTGGTGGGGGCTCGCTGTTTTAGCTATCGGATCAATATCTTCTCTACTCGGAGTTTTGTATGCGCTGACGGAGCACGACATAAAGAGACTTTTGGCATACCATAGTATTGAAAATATTGGTATTATCCTGCTTGGTCTCGGAAGTGCAATGGCTTTTTATTCGCTGGGCATGCCGTCATTGGCGCTTCTTAGTTTTGTGGCATCGCTTTTCCATACGCTGAACCATGCCATATTCAAATCTTTGCTTTTCTTGGGTGCGGGGTCGGTCATTAATCAAATGCATACGCGCAATATGGAGGAGTATGGTGGGTTGATTACGCATATGCCCCAAACCGCTTTTTTCTTTTTGATTGGATCGATGGCCATATCTGCATTGCCGCCGTTTAATGGATTTTTTAGCGAATGGCTGACATTTCAGTCCTTATTTCAAGGAATTGTATCGTTGGATTTCCCTGCACGATGGATTTTTGTGTTGGCATCCGGAGCATTGGTATTTACCGGAGGGCTGGCACTAGCTTGTTTTGTAAAAGTTTTTGGCGTGACATTCCTGGCTCGTCCTAGGAGCGCGGAAGTTGCTCATACCAAAGAGTCTTCATCTTCTTTACTCATTGGCATGGGCGCGCTCGCAACATTGTCTCTTCTGCTGGGAATATTTTCTAGTCAATTGACATTTTTTATTGAAAAAGTAGGAAACAGCTTTACTATTTTCCAAGGCACTCCTTCATTGGTTTCATTATCAAAAGGCCAAGCCCTAACTGTGGGGGATGGTTTTGCCTCTGTTTCGGGGCCAGCATTTTTAATATTTTTTCTTGTAGCGATTTTTATTGTAATATTTATTACCCAATCGGTGATTAGTAGACGACAAAAAATAACAATTGGTGCTACTTGGGATTGCGGAACTGATATGACTCCGCGCATGGAAATAACCGCTACGGGATTCGCGCGATCCATCGTGCTTATTTTTAAAGGCATATTAAAACCAAATATTCAATCCGAGATTGAATATCACGACCCCGAAACCAGATATTTGCTAAAACCCAGAACAGTGATTTTGAGCGTACGCGATATTCACCAATCATATTTCTATGAGCCACTCCATGCGATGGTTGATGCATTGTCTTTGCGTGCAAAGAAGATGCAAGGCGGCAATATAAATGCCTACATCTCATACATTTTTATCGCGCTTTTAATTGTATTATTTGCAACATTATAACGTATGACAGTCTTTATTTGGATAATGCAATGTATTTTTATACCGGCAGTTTCGCCGCTCTGTATTGGTATAATCAAAAAGATGAAAGCAAGGCTCCAGAATCGTCAGGGGGCAAGCATGTTCCAGCCCTATAAAGACGTATGGAAGCTCTTACGCAAAGATGAAGTAATAAGCCGCGACGCTTCTTCCATTTTCCGTCTCGCTCCATTTATTATTTTTACCGTAACTATTATAGTAGGCGCGAGTATTCCGCTCTTCGCGTCTTTTCTTAGTAATACTTTGACCGGAGACATGTTAATTGTTGTGTATGCGCTTGCTATCAGTACTTTCTTTCTGGCATTGGCTGGTATGGATACGGGTAGCGCTTTTGGAGGATTCGGTTCCAGTAGAGAAATGACCCTTTCTGCGCTTGCGGAGGGGGGGCTTATTTTTTCTCTTCTCACCGTGGCCTTGATAAATGGTACGACGAATTTGTTTGCCATATCTGGCTCAACTATGTTCGGGCAAGATCAGTATTTTCTTTCCGCACTACTGGCCTTTAGCGGATTTTTCATTGTTCTCTTAGCTGAGACAGCAAGGTTCCCCTATGATAATCCGGATACTCATTTGGAATTGACCATGATCCACGAAGCGATGATTTTGGAATATTCGGGAAAAAGATTGGCTCTGATGGAATGGGCCTCGGCCAATAAGCTGCTTATCTTCATTGCTCTGGGAGCAAATGTATTTGTCCCATTGGGGCTGGCAAAAACTGCAGACGTGTACGCTGTGATTATCGGTATTCTTATTTTTCTAGCAAAAATATTTATGTTTTGTCTGGTCATTGCTCTGATTGAATCCAGTATGGCAAAAATTCGTTTTTTTCGATTGCCAGATCTTTTGTTGGCCTCTTTTATTCTTGATATTGTGGCACTCGGTCTCATTTTCTAAAATGAATATTTTAACTTTACAATTTTTATTGGAGATAGTTTTTGGAACCATTATCTTTTTACAGCTGACCAAAAAGAATTTTGGGGCAGTTTTGGCATATGGCCTTCAGTCATTGGCAATTACCGCGATACTCTTTGGCTCTTTTTTTGAAACAAGTAATTTGTTCTTACTCTTCATCGCTCTACTTGTCTTATTTGTAAAAGTAATTTTAGCGCCGGTATTTTTTATAAAATTGATTAAAAAACATGAACTAACATTTTCCGGCAGCACGTATCTTAATATGCCGTTAACGTTGTTAATTATTGCTATCTTGACTTTTGTTGCCCATTCCCAGAAATTCACACCATTGACGGGCATACTCCATGCTGATCAAGTGCTGTTGCCACTAGCATTTTCCTCGATGCTTCTTTCCCTCTTCCTTCTTATCAATCACAAAGGGGCATTATCGCAAATTATTGCTGTTCTTTCTCTCGAAAATAGCATCGTCGCTTTTACTATTTTTGCTGGGCTGGAACAGTCACCAACACTGCAACTCGGTATTTTGTTTAATATTTTTATTTGGCTGATTATCGCTACGGTGTTTGTATCTATAATTTACAAACACTTCGGGTCTCTTGATATAACCACCATGAATAATCTAAAAGATTAAAAGTATGGAAATACTATTTATAATTGCAACTTTGATAGTTACGGCACTCATAAGCATCCTGATTAAACGCCGGGGTTTTATTGAATTTTTTTCTATTATCGCTTCTGGTATTGTATTATTTGAATCTATTGTTGTTGCTTTCAAAGTTTCTACTGCGGGTACTTATTCTCCATTTATTTTTTTCTCTGTTGATTCGCTCGGAGCGATTGTGATGCTTATTATTGCTTGTGTCGGACTTGCGACGACTATCTATTCTATTCCATACTTGCAGCAGGAAACTGCCAAGGGCATTATTGGTTTTACGAGGGTACGGCAATATTTTGTTTTGCTTAACATTTTTCTGTTAGCAATGTTTTTGGCCACTACTGCTGGGAGTCCAATATTTGCCTGGATTTCTATTGAGGCTACAACGCTTTCCACCGCGTTTCTTATTAGTTTTTACAATAAACCGTCGGCCATTGAGGCGGCTTGGAAATATTTGATTATTAATTCTATTGGTTTGCTTTTAGGATTTTTTGGTACGCTCTTATACTTCACTTCTGTTAGCCCGCTCGGTGGAGATGGATTTGTTAGTTGGCAGGCACTTGCGATAAATGCCGCGCATTTGGACCCGTTAATCGCCAAAATTGCTTTTATTTTTGTGTTGATCGGTTATGGCACAAAGGTCGGTCTTGCGCCGATGCATACCTGGAAACCAGATGCGTACAGTAAAGCGCCTAATTCAATCGGAACATTATTGTCGGGTGGACTTCTGCCGGTCGTATTTATCATTATATTAAAATTTAAGGCGATGACAGACGCCGTTGTTGGTCCGCAATTTAGTCAGCATTTATTAATTAGTTTCGGTATATTATCTATTGCTCTGGCCGCATTAATAATGTTTAATGCAAAAAATTATAAAAGAGTATTAGCGTACTCCAGTATTGAAAATGCGGGGGTAATGGCTTTAGGTTTTGGCTTTGGAGGTTTGGGAGTCTTTGCCGCGATACTCCATTTAATTTATCACTCCTTTGTGAAGGGAGTACTTTTCTTTTCGTCTGGTAATTTACTGCTTAAATATAATTCTGCAAAAATTAGCAATATCAAAGGAGCGTTACGTGTTCTTCCGATTTCAAGCACATTGTTTATCACCGGTTTTTTGATTGTAACAGGAGTCCCGCCGTTTGGAATATTTTTAACAAAGATGCAAATTCTTTCAGTTGGCATACAAATATACCCGGTATCTAGTATCGTCGCTTTATTTTTTATGACGCTTGCCTTCATTGGTTTTTTAAAACATATTACCTCTATGTTTTTTGGTGAAAAACCCCACGATATTGAAATTGGCGAGGGCAATATCTGGTTGATTCTTCCGCCTATGCTATTGCTAATCGGTATTATTATTTTAAGTTTTTACATTCCACCTTTTTTATCTAGACTAATGCATGATGCCGTTTCACATTATGAATATGATTAAAGAAAAAATACAGCAATATATTTCTAAAAATGCACAAGTTGAATTCCACGACAATGTTGCTACTTTTGAGGTGCCCATTTTAGAAATAAAGAAAGTTGTTAGTGGTTTATATGGTCATAAAAATCTTTCACTCAAGCTTATTACCGCGACTGACGAAAGAAAAGAAAATGGCTGTTTTAAAATTTGGTATGTTTTTGGTGTTCCCAAAGAAAACATATTTATTATTCCTTTCATCCAACTAAAAAATACAACAGAATTTCCATCCCTTTCTCTTGTCAGGCACGAAGTTTTAAATTATGAAAGGAAAATAAAAACATTTTTTGGCCTTACGCCGATCGGGTGTCATGATCAAAGACCAATGCTCCTTCATGAAAATTGGCCAATGGATATATTCCCATTGAGAAAAAACTTTAATTGGCAAACAAAGCCTAAAACAGCAAGTGGCACCTATCATTTTCAAAAGGTGAAAGGGGAGGGTATATATGAAGTTCCTGTCGGCCCAATTCATGCGGGCATTATTGAACCTGGACATTTTCGTTTTAGTCTTGCCGGAGAGCGTATTGAGCTTCTAGAGCCACGACTTGGGTTTACTCATAAGGGTAGTGAGAAATTATTTGAGGCGCTCCCTCTTCATGAACAGATACTAGTATCAGAAAAAATTTCCGGTGACAGTTCTTTTAGTCATTCACTAGCTTTTTGCCAAGTATTAGAAAAATTAAGCGATACGAAAGTCCCGGAGCGTGCACGATATGTACGAGTCATTTATGCTGAGTTGGAACGGCTAGCTAATCACTTTGGTGATATTGGGGCGATTATGCTGGATACAGGTTTCAATTTTGGGGGAGCGCAAGGTGCGCGATTGCGAGAACTAGTTATGCAAATAAATGAAAGCATAACGGGAAGCCGATTCTTGCGAGGTGTAAATATGGTGAGCGGAGTAGCCAAAGATATCGACAATAAAGAAAAAAATAAATTATCTTTAGAGTTAGGGAGGATACATAGAGATTTTTCCGAAGTTATAAGAGTGGCGGAAAATAGTACCTCGCTTTTAAACCGTCTCAAGGGCACGGGCATACTCTCGCTGGAAATTGCCAAAAATTATGGTGTTGTGGGGGTTGCGGGAAAAGCTACTGGTCTAGAAAACGATACACGCGTGGACTATCCATATGCGGCCTATGACGAACTTTTACTTGACAAGGTTGCAACCGAGCGAGATGGAGATGTCTACGCGCGATTTCGTGTTCGGATCAAAGAAGCTCACGCCTCAATTAAAATTATTCAAGAGGCATTAGGTCAATTACCAGAAGGATACATTAATATTCCTAACCGTAGTGTTGTCTTTAAAAAGAATGCTCTTGCGATAAGTATGGTGGAAGGATGGCGGGGAGAGATTGTGTATTTTGTTACCACGGACGCAGATGGAAATATTGATCGGGTTGTTCCCCGCGATCCTTCGTTTATTAATTGGGCCGTACTCCGAGAAGCAGGTTTTGGCAACGTCCTGCCTGATTTTCCATTGATTAATAAAAGTTTTAATTTGTCGTATTCTGGGAATGATTTATAAAACATACTAAGTGTCCCGCTGTTCGCTCGCCGAAAAGTTTTTTTGGGCGGACTCTGTCGCACCCAAGCGGATTTGGGGAAGTTCCAAAATTGCGTTAGCGATTTTTCAGGAAAAGGGTTCTGTATTGGTGCCCTCGGCAGGAATCGAACCTACATCAATCCCTTAGGACGGGACTGTTCTATCCATTGAACTACGGGGGCTTAGGATGAGCACATTGTAAACTTTTTTTATAGAAATGAGAAGTTTGAAAACCTTGTATTCTCAAGGTAGTTTGCTAGAATAGCAGAAGATTTTATAGAGGCGGTATTATTCTCAATCCGCGATCACAGCCCTGCCGGCAGGTCAGCTGGATTCAAAGCAATAGTATTACTTTAAACGGGCACCCACTCTCTTCTATTACAAAAAGATGCCTCGAGATGAGCGGATTTATAACAGTGTGTTTCTATTTAATCTGCGCCCATAGCTCAGCTGGTAGAGCAGTTGCCTCTTAAGCAAACGGTCCCAGGTTCGAACCCTGGTGGGCGCAGATTAAATAGAACGGCTGGATAAGCAAATGGTCCCAGGCCTGCCTGCCGGTAGGCGGGTTCGAACCCTGGTGGGTGCAAGATTGGGAATAATTTTATGGACTTGATTCCTTCCAAGGGGACCTCTATGCGGCACTCGACCTATATTTTAGTGATTTTTTCTCTCCTGCTTATCGGAGCAGGCGGAGCATTTTATTTTTTGCGTATGCCAGCTGATACTCGGTCGCTTCCTGCGTCCTTCATCCTTGCACCTGAAGATCCCAGCGCTTCTCTTGAGGGGGTTAATGTCAAAGCGCTCGTCGCGCATCCCGATGAGCTTCGTGCGTGGCTTCGCAAAGTTGGCCCCAAGCGCATCATGGAGCATCTACTTGAAAACTCCGGTGGTGGGGCTTTGGAGGGATGCCATCAGGCGGCGCATGTGGTCGGCAAACTTTCCTATGAGCTCTATGGGGCTGTGGCGTTTGCAAGCGGGAGCGAACACTGTCACTCGGGGTATTATCATGGTGCGATGGAGACGATGCTCTATCAAGAGGGGACGGCGGATCTCGCAGGTACCGTCAGACGCATTTGCGATACATTTGTAACTTCATTTGGCAAATATGAATGTTTGCATGGCGTGGGACATGGCATTATGGCCTACGAGGATTATGACTTACCAAAGGCACTCGACGATTGCGAGCACTTGGGGTCGGATGATGATCGCGACTCCTGCTACGGCGGCGTATTTATGGAAAATATCGCAACCGCCCAAGGTATGGGAGCGTCTCCGGATCATACAACCACTTGGGTAGGCAAGGATCCGCACTATCCATGCAATGCCATCTCCAAAGATTTGTCAGTACAGCGACACTGCTATCTCATGCAGACTACCTGGATGCTCGGGCTTCTGGGTAACGATTTTAGTAAAGTAGCTGACGAGTGCCTCAAGGCGCCTGCCGAGGTGAGAGGATTTTGTTTTGCGAGTATGGGACGCGATGCGGCGGGTATCGCGCTCCGCGATCCGGGGCAAATCAATGGTGTGTGCCTGAACGCCCCCAAAGGTGATTATTATGACTATTGTATCGCCGGAGGGCTTAATGTAATTGTGGATTTTTGGGGGAGCAACCTTGGGGATCAGGCGACCGCGCTCTGCCGCCGTATTGGCAAGGACTCCAAACTCTCCTGCTACACGATACTTGCAGGCAGACTCAAAGATATATTCACCGAGCAGTCCAGCGTAGCTCGGGTATGCGCAAGTTTTGAAGACGAGTATCGGCCGCTTTGTGCGCCAAACTCGCAAGAGTAGGTGAAAGCGATGCGAAGATTAGCGAATGATGAGCGTGTAGCTCGTCGTTTTTTTGATGGTGCCGGAGGTTACGGTCACCGTGATAGGGTAGGAGCCGGTAGGAGTAGTGGAGCGTACACTAATCGTATTGGTGCGGGTGCAAGTTGCAGTGCAGGAGGCGATTGAGGTGGCGGTGGCACCCGAGGGAAGTCCGGTCTGCAAAAATGACATAGTCTGTTTGTAGCCGGTAAGATGCGTCACGTAGAATACATTGCTATCGGAAGAAGTAGTGAGCGTGTCGGACGGACGGGTGATAGAGATATCGCCCGAGTCTTCTATGGTGTAAGTAAATGGTACGGCGTCAGAGATGCTTAAAGTATATGTGGCGGTGCTCGTGGCTTTACCGTTGGTGGCGGTTACAAATATCGTATAGTTGCCGCTCTTTGAGGTAGACCGCACGGAGATATTATTTTTGAGCGAACAGCCGGGCTTGCAGGTGGAGAGTGTGGCGCTACCGGTCACATCGGTGGGAAAACCGGTTTGCGTAACTGTGACGTTTTCCGAGACCCCGCCTTTGTAGAGGACGTTGATCGTGTTTGATGCGGTGATAGTCCCGCTCAAGGGTTTGGCAATCGCGATATCCCGAGGATCCTCGAGGCCAAAGCTAAACGAAGTGGAAGGAGTTACTATGAGGGTATAGCCAGTAATGCTTTTGGTGTCCTTGGAAGTTGCAGTCACTTGTATTTGGTAGGTTCCGGTGGGGGTGGTGGGCCTGATGGTCACGGTATTTTTTCTACTGCAGGGTTGGGGCGAGCAGCCGCCGACTGATGCGGTAGCGTCTTTGGGAAGACCCTTTTGGGTAATGGCCAAAGAGTCTTTCAGAGACAGATCGCCAAAGTGCGCATAAATACTATTGGACGATGCCATGGATCCGGTGAGGGGTTGCGCGATGTATATAGTACCCGAGGTGCTCAAGACGATGTTGCTGGTGGCAGATCCGGAGCTGGTAACGGTAAATAGAAGCGCATTACTCGTGCCATTTCGGTTGGCGACAAAGAGGGTGTATCTTCCGGGAGAGAGCGCTGATGCCGAGTCGGGGCAGGGCGGCGTGAGAAGCGAACAAGGTGCATCTACAAACTGCGGCACAGTAAATACAATGGTCTTGGTATCTTTGGAGTCTATATTGCGGATAATGCCATCTCCAAGGCGAATAATATTGCCGGTCGGTAAAAATCCGGTGCCGGTGAGTGTAATGGATTTGCCCACGGGGCTTGAGGTTGCGGTTGCTTTGGTGATCATGGGGGCGGCGGTCGCTTTGGCCATTGCGGCATTGACCGCGGCACGGGTCTTCGGACCGACGATGCCGTACCCGGTGGTCGCGGGGCTACCCGAGGAGACGACGCGATTTTTGGCTTGCCAACGTTGTACGGCTTTCTCGGTGAGTGTGCCGAAGTATCCCGAGACTATTTGCTCGGGGTAGATTTTGATGTCTTCGGAGAGGTAGGCCTGTAGCCGTGAGACCTCGCCGCCGGTACTGGCATCGGAGACACCGCGGTAGAGATTGTAGCGAAGGGGCGTTTGCGGTGTGCTGGATATGGCGGCAAGAGACTTTTGCATAGCGAGCAATTCTTTTTTGAGTGCATCAATTTGCGCTTGCAAGTCTTTGGTACGCTGCTCCTCGGGGGTAAGTGCGGCAGAAAATACGGTCGCGGCGAGCGCCATACCGGCAAGGGAGAGTAAAACTATCGGTGAGATTTTTCGCATATACTCATAGTATAGCGGAGATTGTATGCTAGGAGTAGCAAACCTTGGAGGAGTACATGTACGGCAAATACCGCTTGGTACGCCAGGATGACAATGGTCACAAGTATCTTATGAACGCAGGGGACGATAGAGAGGCACTCGAGCGCGACAAAGATGAGCTCGAAGCACATAAGCACAAACAGACCTACTGGGTTGAGGAGAATATTGGAGAACTCAAGGACTCGTTATGAGTCTTTTTTTTGTTTTTGGTTTCTTGACATGCCTTTGCAAGATGATATCCTATACTCGGCTTTCTTAAGAAAACTTAAAAAAGGAGCGGTCGTATGATATGCGTGTTTTGCAAAAAAGATCCTCTGGGTGTGATAGTGCCCGTCCCAAAACTAGACGGAAACGGTCAGGATATGAGTTGTATCCCTTGTGCAGTAGAGCAGGGCCTCGGGTGTGCACAGCATCAGGAGGCGCATCGCTGGTTTGCTACCCGAAAAGGTGGACACGCCTGCAAAAGTTGTATACAAGATATGGTGTTGGAAAATATTGCTCGGGAAAGGGAAATTTTTGTCCAAATCATATCATCTCTCTCGCCCAATGAGACTACGCGGATTACAGAATGGCTTTGCGAAACAACTGGTGGGCGTGATGAGACTCGTGTATTGGATGCGCTCTGTATGGAGGCAATGACTCAAGGGAGAACTCTCCAAGAGGTGTTGGAGGAGGTTCTCACTACCCAATCTGCCGATCTTATCGTCCCGCTCGCGTATTAGTGTTCCTCTGTGGGCTTAGACCCTCGGAGGATTTTTATTTAAAATGGGATATCTTCCGGGCGGATTTCCGCAGCAAGGTACTTATTAGCAAAAAACTTTCCCTTCGGCGTAAAATTAATCTTATTAGAGTTATTTAATTCATCTTCGATAATAGAGATTAATCCCAAACTGTCTGCAATAGCAAGTATGTCTGTTCCTAGATCCTTGCCAATATAGTATCCATTTTGTCCGTACACTGTCTCTATTAATGTTTTAAATTCATTTACCCGCGGGCTGGTTTTAAATGTTTCGTATTCCTTTTCCCACCGTTCCTCATCCGTCGTTGTTAATTCGATTTCTTTTTTACTTTCGGCTTGTTCTTGTTTTATTTCGGCAAGTTGTTTTAGATACAGCTGTTCATTTTTTTGATAGGCGATACGACGCTTATTATGAAATTCACTATTTTTTGCGTGGGCTAGGTTGGCAATAACAGGAAGCCACCATATAATCACAAACGTAGTGATGGAGGGCAGTACTATAAAACTAGTTAAATGAGAAAAATAAGTTTGGTTGTTGAAGATCACTTTTTCTATATACTCGATTTTGGGAAAATATAAACTTGTTTGGTTTTGCCAAAATAGCACGTAGAAAAACTTCCAATTCCAAAAAATAACGGAGAAGATAAAAGTTCCATAAAGAGGGCTTGTCATTCTATCTTCCAGCCATTTATGAATAGAATTTATGATCTCTTTCATAATTTAATCTTAAGGCAAGTTTTTTAAAAACACATCTGCGACTTCGCGGCAGTCGTCGAACATAGGTAAAGTTTTTAATTCTTCGTGTGAGACCCATTTTGCATCCTCAACTTCTTCCGGATCTATTGTTAGTGTCTGGCCTTCTTCCAGTGCGCAGTGGTAGGCGACGAGAACGCGCCAAGTGCTGCTTTTGGTGTGGAGAGAACGACATATATGAATTGGTCCGTTTACGGCGACTGAGATGTTTAGCTCTTCAAAGATTTCGCGCCGTAGCCCTTCTTGTGGGGATTCGTCCATGTGTAATCTGCCTCCCGGGAATTCCCACACCGAGTCGCCGATGCCACGGCAAACCAAAACTTTCCCATCTTTTTCAATGATGGCCTTTTGCGCGATTTTACCTACAAAATGTTTTGATGCGTCTTCCAAGTGACTTTTCTACTGACCTTAGTCGGGGTGCCGGGAATTGGACCCGGTCCTTACCCACCCCATGGGCACGTACTGCCGGTATACTACACCCCGTTTTCTAGATTTTTAGTAGATTCAGTATAATGGATTGTATGAATAATGGAAGGCGGTACTCCGTAGATATAAAAAGAAAAGCTAGAAAACTAAGAAGGGAAGGAAAAACCCATAGAGAAATAAAGATTGCTCTTGGGATTAGTCTGGCTTCAGCCCATCTTTGGACTAAAGGTATTGTGTTATCAAAAAAACAAAAGCAAAGTATCCACAAGAGGTGGTATGCAATATATTTGTCTTACTTGGAAGACCATCGTGAAGATTTTAGGAAGATGGCTAAGACTAGGTTGGTTCCATATCAATATAAGCAGCAATACACAAAAAAGGATTTATTGAACGAGATCAAATCTTTTCATAAAAAACACGGCCGGATTCCTTTGAAGAGAGAAATGGTCCGGCGCATTTTTCGCCAGCATTTTGGTACCTGGAATAATGCAATCGTCGCTGCCGGGCTTGAACCGAATCCTGTGCTTTTTGCAAAAAAATTTGTTGCCGAAGATGGCCATAAGTGCGATTCTTTTTCAGAAAAGATAATAGACGATTGGCTTTTCAAAAAAGGAGTTGCGCATGATCGGCACGTGCCGTACGGGGGCACTAAGATGACGGCTGACTTTGCGATTCAAAAAGTGAGGATAGAGTTTTTTGGTCTTGCGGGGGAGCAAAAAGAATATGACAGATTGGTTGCTAAGAAAAAAGAATATTGCAAACGTAATAAGCTTCGGTTGGTAGAGATATATCCGGACAACCTATATTCGGATAAAAACTTTCTCGAGGGGGTAACAAAAAAACTGCCTGACGCAGCTTTCCCTTGAAGTCCTAAAATAAACAGATTTTTGGTTTTTACTTACAACTTACGACTTATTATTTGGCGCCTGCTCCTGCAAGGTGCTTGCCTTTCTTGATGCACTTGGTGCAGAGCTTGGCACGCACGCCGGAGGCCAAAGTAGCCCATTGGAGATTGGGGTATTTGCGCTCCCATTTGACGGGATTGTAGTGCGCGCGCAAAAGCTTGCGCTTGCCGCCCATTCGGGATGTTTTTTCGCAGGTTGTGCAGGCTTTTGCCATAGATGCATTTGTACCAGGTTTTGTATGACAAATCAAGAGGGCTGTCGTATAAATAAAAAAAGCCAGGGGAGACTGGCTTTAGAAAAGAACAAAGATTGATAAGGAACTACGTATTGTTGTTCCAAGGATGCGGCGTTGCGAGAACTTGTTAGAACAAGAATACCGGAGGCGTCATCGTTTTTTGTACCCACGTTTTAGTAGTTGCCGAGCTTCTTCCTGGTTATCTTCGAAGAAGGATGATTCGATGGTGCTACCGAGCATCGCAGACGGCTCATCTCGTCTTTCTTTTATTCTTCTTAGCATTGCTACTAGGATGACCTCAGGTTCTTTCGTAGCTTCCGCTCTTCCTCTCTTGCCTTCAAAAAGGGTCGCTACTTCAATGACTAGCTTTTCAATTTCCTTTGGGATCATGATTGTTGTCGCTTTTTTGGATGACCGCCCCTTAGTAACTGCCGAGCTTCTTCTTGATACCCATCGAAAAAGGATGATTCAATCGTGCTTTCCAGCATAGCAGAGGGGTTGTTTAGCCTTTTTTTTATGAATTGAAGCATTGCCACAAGACATAGCTCTGGATCTTTGGTTGCTTTTTGTCTCTCTCGTTCCCCGACTGCTCCAGCGACTTCTACTACCAAGCTCTTAATTTCTCTTGAGATCATGATTGTTGGCGCCTTTCTACCATAATTTTTTGTCCCGTTTTTCTAATTACGTTTAACGTCATATCAAAGAAGCTAGTCACCCATATCTTCCCTCCTTTGTAAGTATATGAAAGGACTCCAGTTTATATGGTAAATACCATATAATAACCCTTTTGTACATGGAGGACGAAGTGGAAATTTTCCGGAAGGAAATTTTCCGGAAGTCGGACTTCCGGAGACAATACACGGAGTCTTTGGGTTTGGGATTTTATAGAGAATAGGTATAATTCCCGCATATGGAGCCCACGGTTATTATATTTATCTTCCAGGTTGCGGTGCTTGTCATGTCGGTCGTGGTGCACGAGGTCTCGCATGGTTTTGTGGCCTATGCCCTTGGCGACCCGACTGCCAAGTATCAGGGGAGGTTGACGCTTAATCCCATCCCGCATATCGACCCGGTGGGCTCGGTGATCTTACCGTTTTTTCTTGCGTTATTTCATCTGCCGGTCATCGGCTGGGCCAAACCTGTGCCGTACAACCCCTACAATCTTAAAAACCAAAAGTGGGGACCCGGACTTGTGGCCGCCGCCGGCCCGCTCTCCAATGTATTCATCGCGGTGGTGTTTGGCCTTGTCTTGCGGTTCGGCGAGTTTTTGTCGCCCATGTTTTCGCAGGCATTTTTTGAGTTTTTGGTATTGATAGTCGCGACCAATCTGGTGCTTGCGATATTTAACCTCGTGCCTATCCCGCCTCTGGACGGCTCGAAAGTCTTGTTTGCGCTTCTGCCCTATCGCCTTACCTATATCCAGGAGTTTCTCGAGCAGTATGGCTGGGTGATGCTTATTGCCTTTATCGTCTATTTTTCGGACGTGATATTTCCGCTCGTGGCGCTCCTGTTTCGTCTTATTACCGGTGTTTATTTTTAAGTTTGCTCTCTCCGATTCAGATGGTGGGGGTTGACAGAGCTTTAAATTTTATTACAATCGGAAGCGGCCAGAAGTTTGAAAATAAAATAGGTAAGGAGGTCTCTGATGGCAGACAATCAGTCTCAAAGAGCTATTTATAGCCATCGAGGGAGAGGACACTTTTTTCGCAACGGCAAAAAAACATGGGAGCCATTTCAGGATAGCAGTCTGGGTGCGGTTGGGGGCGCTTTTGCCAGGCTCTCACGATACGGCGGTGGTGCGGAGCTCGATTTGCATAGGCTCAAGGACGGTAGCTTTGTGGTTAGCCACGAGCCGACCTGCTTAGTGAGGTCTGGGTATAGACCTCTATGCGAGGTAGTTCCCGAGGAGCTTGTTTCTTCCTGGAAGAAGGATCGCGATCGTCCTATATTACTTAGCCAGGTGGTGATGGCAATGCAATATCATCAAGCCGCTACATCACTTTGGGAGCTTAAAGAGCCTCATGTTGAGCAAGGTTACCTCTCCAAAATATCGCGCTGTATTCTGGATGCGAGTCTTATGGATCGGGTGACGGTCATTGGGTTTGAGCCGTTTTTACCGCATTTAAAATATTTGGCGGGCGAGAGCATCAGGGTCGGCATTATCGCGCATCCCGGGTTTTTGGTGCATAGAGCTAGCAAGTATCTCCAGCAGGGGATTGGGACATTTTTGACTGGCTGGACCGAGGGGTGGCAGAAGCGGATGTTTGTACCATACATGTATCTCCCGTTTCTTGCGCGCGCGGTACGGCGTCTCCATGGTATGGATATGCGAGTAATCGCAGGCGTGGTGAATGAGCATGCATATATGAGGCGCCTGGCGCGGATGGGGTTTGATGCGATTGTTACGGACAAGCCCGCTATTGCTATCAATCATTTTCAGCTGCTTATAACGGCTAGGGTTTCTGCCTTGGAGACGGCAACAACTGTGTAAAGGGTCCTTTGACCCTTTTTTGTTTGAGAATTGATAAAGACTCAGATTGGTCACATGAATCCTTGCATTGAATATGGACATCGGATGTCCATATATTGCCGCGTGTCTACTTTATGGAATGTGATGTTGATTCTCCTGTAGTAGCATGGTGTTTTTGTCCTATGCACAAAAACACCACATTTCTGATACTTCTTGGTACGCTCCTTGTGGCAGGTGGGGTTGTCTTACGTGAACGGGAGGAGATGCGAG
>C687J35174_10004673_pt1 | contig 18292 bp, 13 predicted proteins | sample RifCSPhighO2_01_FD_35174 | JGI IMG/M metagenome (IMG submission 35174) | reverse complement strand
GCGCCCTCCCGCTCCGGCGGGCGAGGCGGCTTCGGAGATCCCTCGGCATCCTCGCGTGTGCCTCCTTTACTGTCTTCGTTGCGAGCCGCGCACATTCCCTCTTTGGCTTAACGCTGATCTTCCTCGCCGGGTACGGGGCGCTTGCGCTTTGGTCGGCGTTCGTCGCGTCCTTTGCCGGCCGCGGGATCTCGCGGCTTTCCGAGGCGCCGTCGGCCGCGGCGGAGTCGTTCGCCGGCGCCTGGCCGCGTCACATTGACTTTGCCGCGGCGAAATTCCTCTCGCGCGTCCGCGAGCCGGACGAGCCGCGCGCCGTTCTCGACGCCCTCCTCGATTCTGAGTTCGGGGACTTTTTCTTTGCCCGCGCCGGATTCTCCCGCCGCGATTTCTCCGCCGAGCTCGAGCGCGCCTACCGAAGCGCGCCGCATCATGCGGTCTCCCTTGCCGAGGTGGCGCGCGGGGCCGCGGCCGCGGCGATCAGGAATCGTCATGCCTTCATCACGCCGGCCGATTTCCTTTTGGCGCTCGCCGCGCTCGATGGCCGATTCTCCCAAGCCCTTGTCAGTCACAAGCTCTCGGCCAAGGACTTCGACTGCCTCGCCCACTGGCTCGCCATTATCGCCGAACACGAGCGGCCGCGGGGATTTGTCGAGCGCCTCGCCGCCTCGCCCGGCATCGGCAAAACCTGGGCCTACGGCTACACGCCGTGGCTTGACCGCGCAAGCCGCCCGGTCAGGAGCGTGCGCGAAGACGAGTTGCACATCATCGGGCATGGGCGCGAGATCGCCGAGCTCGGGGAAGCGCTCGCCAAATCCAGCGAGGCAAACGCGTTTCTCGTTGGCGAGCCGGGCGTCGGCAAGACGACGGTCGTCAAGGGGCTTGCCAAGCGCATCGGCGAGGGCCGCTCCGCTCCCGAGCTGAATTACCGCCGCGTCCGGGAGCTCGCCATGGAAGCGGTATTGGCCGAGAAGTCGCTCGGCGGGATTGAAGAGGCGCTGGGGAGAGTGTTTGGCGAGGCCGAGCGGGCCGGGAATGTCATCCTCGTCATCCGCGACCTCGAGCTTTACCTCGTGCCGGGCGCGGCCACGCATCTGACCGAGGTGCTGATGCCCTTCTTCCGATCTCCGGCGATGAAGATCGTGGGCCTCACCACGCCGGAGGGGTACGCGAAGAGCATGGCCCAGGAGCCCGCGCTCGCAGGGCTCTTCACCGAAGTCCGCGTGGAGGAACCGGGCGAGGAGATCGTGATGGAAATTCTTGCCGATGCCGCGATCGCGGCCGAACGCCGCTACCGCCGCCGCATGCTCTTCCCGGCCCTCAAGCAGATCTACGCGCTTTCGGCGCGCTACGCCGCGGGCGAACCGTTTCCGGAGAAAGGCGTTACGCTTCTCGAGGAAGTGTTTGTCTATGCCCGCGAGGAGGCGCGGGTGCGGGAGATCACGCCGGAGATCGTCGAGCGGGTGCTTGAGCGGAGATTCGGCGCTGCCATCGGCGAGGTCGAGGAGCGCGAGCGGAAGGCGCTTTCAAACCTCGAAGCGCTCCTGCATCGCCGCGTGGTGGATCAAGAGGAGGCCATCGCCGCCATCGCCGACGCCATCCGGCGGAAGCGCACCGGCGTTGCGGCCGGCGGCAAGCCCGTCGGTTCCTTCCTGTTTCTCGGGCCGACCGGGGTCGGCAAGACCGAGACCGCCAAGGCCCTGGCCGAGGCCTACTACGGTTCCGAGGAGGCGATGATCCGCCTGGACATGTCCGAATACCAGAACTCGAAGGATATCGGCCGCCTGATCGGCGACCCGGACACGAACGCGGTGGGCGGCCTTGCGGCCAAAGTCCGCGAGCGGCCGTTCTCGCTCCTGCTCCTGGATGAGATCGAGAAGGCGCACCCGAACATCCTCAATCTCTTTCTCCAAATTCTTGATGAGGGCCGGGCCACCGACGCCTACGGCAAGCGCGTTGATTTCACGAATGCCATCATCATCGGCACCTCGAACGCCGGCTCGGAGTTCATCCGCGAATCCCTTGCGGCCGGCATGCCCTACGCCGAGCTCAAGCGAAAGCTCCTCGACGAGGTGCTCCGGGCCCGCATCTTTCAGACCGAATTCGTCAATCGTTTCGACGCCGCGGTCGTCTATGCCCCCCTCGGCAAGACGCACGCCCGGCAGGTGGCGGGCTTGATGCTTGAGCGGCTGAAGAAGCGCCTTGAACCCGAGGGCTATCGGCTCGCCTGGCCCGACGAAATTCTTGACTCGCTCGTTGCCAAGGGTTACTCCGAGATTTTCGGCGGCCGCGAGCTGCGGCGTCTGATCCAGGACGAGGTCGAATCGAAAATCGCGCGCGACATCCTCGCGGGGAAATATAAAAAAGGAGACGCTATTACCGTCCGGCCGCTCGAATAAGTTCGCCTAATGGTAGTATAAATTTATGGGCCATGCTAGAATGAGGCATGGCAGCTTCCTCCTGGAACAAAGGCTTTACCAAGGAGACACATCCAAGTGTGATGAAAATTTCGCGCACGATGCGGCGCAAAGGCATTGATAACTTTAAGCGATGGCGTGATCGCATGCGGCATCTTGGGAAGATCCCAGCGAGCTATTCTCCGTTTTTGCCTTCTGGTGATTTTGCTGAATATATTGGCGTTGTGCTGGGGGACGGGAACATTTCAGAATTCCCACGCGCAGAACGGATTATTATTTCTGGGAATTCTAAGAATAAAGGTTTCGTCCGGCGCTACGCGCTCTTAACCAGGCGGCTATTTCGGAAGAGGCCAACAATCAGCAAAGTGTGGAATAAGAACAACATCCGCATCAGCTTATATCAGAAAGAAATTTCGAAACGGCTCGGTATTCCCGCAGGTAATCGCCAGAATGCATCAATTAGAGTTCCAAAGTGGATATGGGACAATGAGCGCTACGTCATTCGGTTATTGCGCGGACTCTTTGAAGCAGAGGGGTCTCTCTCAATACATCAGCGGACGTACACGTATAACCTTCAGTTCTCGAACAGGAATTCGAGCTTGTTGCAGATTGTAGGACGGGGCCTGAAGACCCTCGGATATCATCCGGAGTTCAGGACCACCTCGACACGGCTCCGCAAGAAGCATGAGGTTGAAAAATTTCTGAAACAGGTTAGATTTAGGGCGTATTAGTTTTGCCGGGTGGAGCAATCGGTAGTCTCGCGTGGCTCTGGACCACGAGATCCTGGTTCGAGTCCAGGCCCGGCAGTTGAGAGACTTTCTTCTCGCCTTGTGCGGGATGAAAATCCTTCTGCCGGCGGGATTCGAACCCGTGAAAGGGGTCGGGAAAAGTGGAAGGGTTTCCCCGTGAAGGAAAGCAGGGAGCGGAGCGACCGTCGGAAACCGCAAGGTTTCAAGGAGCGGTGTTAGCGGAGCGAAGCGACGCAGGCCGCGACGGGTTCTAGGAGCGAAGCGACGGAATCCCTACCCCCGCAGGCATGTGTGGGAGAGGTACTAGCGGATATCCACAGGAAAATAAAAAATGCTATTGCATCGGGAAATGACGTTCCGTATACTTAAGGTACGATCATTCCAAAAATCAAACTCGGTGTGGTAGCCGAGCGTTATGCCAACGGGTATACAATCCTGGTTTACGGGGTGTAGGCATCAAGGGGTGTAACTACCACTTTTCGCCTACCAAAAGGCGTCAAACAAATCCTGTTTGGCTCCCCAGTGCCTATGCCCCGTAGGTCGGGGTTTTATCTTGACCCACTCTGTACGAAAGCGCTTCGGAACGGATAACATCGTCCGATCGCTCAAGAGCGAGCGTGACAACCCAATTGTCACCGTACAGACCTCAAGTGGGTATCATCGGCGGATGTGTTCTGAAATACTATTTGGTAACAAATAGCAATCAGATTCACATCGTTGATCGAGATACCTATCGAGCGCTTCTGCAAGGAACAATGCCACCAACGGTTTTGCGGATTCCCATCCACTTTACCGCTGACGACAAGCACTTGCTGAAACGCAAAAAGCTAGTGGTGGTTCACTAGCTTTGCCGGGAGCAAGGATTCACTCCCAAGGTTTTCACCCAGAAACCGTCCGCAAGCTGAAGGGCGCGCCTAGGACGGTTTTTGCTTTATGCAACAAAAATGCGTGCAGTTGAGCAACCTTGTGGATTATCTCAAAAGCAACACATACATTGTAATTTTATCCCGCCGGCGGCCACAAAGCCACTAGGCAGATATCCACAGCAAGTAGTAGCAGAGCATTCCGCAAGCCGTCAAGAGGCCACCATCACTTGGCGAAGAGCTTTTCAGCCGCTTCGTTAATATCCTTTTCCACCGTCGCTATAGATTTGCCATCGTTTTTGAGACGGTGCGCTTCTTTCGAAAGTTCGGCGAGTTTCTTGTGGATATCGTTCTTCGGATCGAACTTTGGAATACCGACGTGTTGCATTATTGATGGTGTCCCGAAACCACGTCCAGCGGATGAGTAAGATTTGATGAAATCTCGCACCGATTTTGAGTTGATGATTGCACAAAGAAAGTGTGCCTCATCCTCACTATCAGTAGCGATGAGCGAGGTGGTATCCGTGGGGATGATTGTTTTGTATCCAAACTTCGTTTTCGATTGAGAAATGACTGCTGCAATCATATCGCTTGCCATTCGTTGCCAAACAACTTTGTAGTGGGCAACAGTATAAGGCCCGATATTATATTGAGCATAAAATGCTTCGCCTTGTGGCTCGCTATACTTTTTGTAAGCAGCTCTGGCCAAAAGCGCATCCCTGAAGCGAACCAAATACGAAAACGTGCGAGGCCACCTCTGCTTCATCACCGGCTCTGGGTAGGGCTCACGTCTCGTTGGGTCTTGTGCAAGGAGTACGGATATTCCTGGTTTAGCACCCCAGCGTCCGATGTCGCGTCCGCGAACTGCTGGATATACGAGATCAGATTCAACTTCTGCATCAACTGCGGGAATAGGTATCGCGCGCTTTTTCTTTCCTTTCTCCGGCATGTTTCGAATGATGAGGTTGCCCTGTGGTCGAACTTCTTTCACTTCAAGCCAGAACACGCCGTATGGTTCTACGCGAGCGCCAAGCCGTGCTTGATATTGATTTTCTCCTTCAATGCCACTAACACTTTCCTGTTTTGAAGCTAACGTTTGCCATGATCCAACCGGCGAACCTAACGGACGCGCCATCAAGCGCTTCCGTGTCGTAAGTTCTGTAGTGGCTTCGTGTAGTGTGGCATCAGTCGGTACATGGCCAACTCCTTTTTTGCGCTGCCATAAAATATAAGGCACGGGATATTCTGTCTGTTTACCCTTTCGTAGGAATATCGCGGCTGTCTTATTACTTGCTCCCTCAAACGGCTGTATCTGCACAAAATCTGCGGCACCAAGTACCTCAAGAAACTCACCATCTTCTCCAAGCCGAAAACGACGAAATCCCTCACCAGCGCCCTTTGATTTGAAAACCTCTTGCGTGATGAGGAATCCAAGTTTGCCGCCCCTTTTCAAATAGTGATCCGCAGCAGCATACGTAAATAGCATCGAGAAATCTTTCTCTCCTCCGCCTAGCCGTGCTGCATGACCCCGTAATGAAAACAGCCCATAATCCTTCCATAGCGGTAACGTGGCCTCACGATATTCGTGAGACAAATAGCCCCATCGAATCCATGGCGGATTTCCTACTACAAAATCGAATGGTTTTACGAAGAGCGGAGCGAAGGCGTTCTTGAGGAATCGCGCCCAAATACCATCGCGGTTTTCCTCTTCAAGTTTGAAGAGTTTTATATAAAGATCCTCAATTGCTGATTGCTGAATTACATCAGATGGCGTGAGACCCTCTTTTGTAAAACGTTTCATCGCATTGCCTACATCATATTTCTGTCGTACCAAATCCTCGATGACTGCTGCGGCTTTACCGATAAGCAGTCCTTCGCCAGTTACCCAGTATGAAGGGATAAGAAACTCTCCGACTGATGTTTTTACAATGAGATTTTCGCCAAAGAATCCGCCTTGGATATGCGAGTGTGCCTCCGACATTCCTTGCCGCTTTGGCACGAGTACGGAATCGGTAAGGTAAATGGGTATTTCGAAATCAGATAGCGCTTCGGCAAGCGTGCCGAGCGCGAAAAGGTAGTTGGTACGAGAAGCGATCACCGCAAGTGGGTTAAGATCAAACCCATAAATGTTGAAGACGATCCGTTTGGCTGCTTCCAAAGGCGGCAGTTTTTCATCACGGGCTTTCTGTTTTGCGGCCTGGATAGCAAGAACTAGAAAGGTGCCGGAGCCACAGGCGGGATCGAGCAGACGAACGCGCGTATCAGCTTTCATATAACCAACATCCACGAGAACAACCGCAGCCAACCAATCCGGTGTGTAATACTCGCCGAGATCATGGCGAATCTCCTTCGGCACGAGGTATTGATAGAGACGTTTCAGAAGATCGCGTGTTGCCTCTGGATCAACCGTCGTTGTTGCAGGTTCGAAATCGCGGAATGCTCGTAAGAAATCACGGATTGCGTCGCGGAGTTCAGGTGCCTCCCATGCATCAAGATACCAACGAAAGAAATCGCCTTCGAGAAAATTGCGTATGCCGCGGCGAGCATAAAGGCCGCCATCCTCAAGATCAGAGATTTTGTTTTTGAGATCACTGTCATTCAGTTGTGCGAGCGATTCCGCGAACGACCCGGCTAGCGGCGTATCGCGGAGTTGCAGAAGTTCAGCAACAAGAACTTTCATCAGCAAGGCGAAATAGGTATGAACGGCAAACAGCAATTCCTGGAAACTCGGATCACCACGAACACCATACAGCCCTTGCAGTATTTTTGATTCTTGCGCCTGTCGAGTCGTTATCGCTTCTCCATAAACGATCCCGAAAAGTCGCCTCCACTCTTCAAAGAATGTCGTGATGCGCGGTGTGCCCCAATCTTTTAGCCCATTCACCAAAGCAGGGACAAGTTTTGCCGCAACTGCTCCCTGCGGGCCGAATCGCTCGGCCAGACGCTCTGGCGAAAGCGGTAGCCGAGACAAGGCGCGAAGGTGTGTAAGAAAGAGGCGTATGCTCTCTTCGCCGAGTTCATAGGGGCCAGTTATTAGAATCTTTTTTCTGATTTCCTCAAGCGTGAAGCTTCTTTTGCTTGAACCGTTGCGATAGCGAATGAAAAATATGCGCTCCCCATCCAAACCAATACCAACCAATTTCTCTAGTGCTTCTAACTCATGGCCTTTCTCACTGCCCGCTTCATTCATCATGTAACGCACGAGCTGATCAGTTGCGTGATTGATATTTCGTTCGGATCGGAGTGTGCAAGGCGGTTCGTATTCAACAACGATCCGACCATGTACGGCGTCAGGGCGATCGCGGAGAAAAACCGTTGCCTTGTCGTGCCGCTCATACCGAGGTACTCCCGTAATACCAAAAGCGGTACGGATATGATCGAGCGCTTTCTCAAAACCAATACGAAGTTCCTCCTCCGTTTTCGCAGATTTCATTAATTCTTTGACTTTCAGGGTAAGAAAATCGGCGAGCGTGCCAATCGCTTGCTCGCCGCTTTTGCCAGAAGTAGAGCTTTTTATCGGCACCCGCGGCATAGTAATTACTTCCAGTATTACTCGCTTTTTGGGCCATGACAAGGAATGGCGGGTGTATGGCGTGTTCCTAGTCTAGCGAGCTTCGAGCGCAAAATACGAGGCTTGCAATCGTGCCTGGTTAGCGGCAGCGTAAATGCACCATGTACGATCCGGCCGCGCTGAAAATCTATATAGACGGGTCCGCTCCCGAGGCTAATCCAGGAGGACCAGGCGGCATCGGGGTTATCATCGAATTTCCCGATGGTTCGGAACGACCCAATGAACGAATTAAGAAGGGTTATTTTTTCACGACTAGCAATCGTATGGAGTTGCTGGCGCTTTTGGAAGCTCTGAAGTATCTGCGGAGATTTCCCAGCTCATCAAGCATCCATGCGGTCATCGTCACGGATTCAATGTACGTCTATGATGGCTATCGGAATGCCCAGTACTGGCAACGGGATGATTGGACCGGGAGGTCCGGCATGCCCACCGCAAATGTTGATCTCTGGAGAAAACTTTTTTCTTTGCGGAGGGCGGTTAAGATTCACATATCGCTTAAACGAGAGCCAGGTAAATCGAGTGAGATATTGAGGGAAGTCGACAAGCTCGCCAAAAGCGCTGCTGCTTTTCCGAAGCTCATTGATTTCGGGTATCAACCCGGAAGAGTTTCGCGGACGAAAACCGGTGGCGGTGGTGCCGCGGTCCTGTTCCCGGCGCGAGGCCAGACAGAGATCATCCGTTTTTACGGAGGGAGGCTCGCCGGGAAGGAATACTACAAAATAAAATTTGAGACATTCTCCACGGAAGCCGGATCCTACACGCAGAAATACTGCGCCTATATCCCGAAGGAATGGCGGCATGATCTCCACAGGAATCACTGCTACGAAGTCCGCTTTAATGACGACTCCCGGTTTCCAAAGATCGTGGAATTCAAACCGCTGGAACAGTGTCCGTAAAGCTCCGAAAATGAGACACCGATCCATTTCCTCGGCGACTGTCTCATTTGTCTCATTTTGGTACGATAAGCTCGGAAAAGGCCCCTATCGAGACCCCTCACTAAGGAGAGAGAAGTCGATCTCAAAAGCGTTGCAACGGTCTCACCTCGGGAGGTTCGCGACCGGGGGTGCCAGGACCTTTGTGACCCCTACCGAGACGGGTTCTAGCGCAGCGGAATTCCTGCGTGCCCGCCCGTAGTATAGCGAAGGAGGGCCCGGCAGACAATCAAGGCATAGACCAAGACGAGTGTGATATAAAAACAAGGCGTGCATGGGTTCTTTTCCACGCACGCCCCTTCACTTTTTGAATTACGTCAGAAGATCAGGCTAACGGATTGCTCTCGTCTGACGCGCTCTTCGATGGCCTCAACCGGCACGCCGAGCCGCAGGGCTTTTCCCGCCAGCGCCCGCATGAAGCAGCGGGCCTCCGAGTGGCCCGTGATCTCCGTTACCGCCTCGAGCCACTCGTCGAGCTCCTCGCGTTCATACTCCGGCAGTTGAGATCGGAGCCTCTGGAGCAGCTCTTCGCAGACCTCCTCGTCCTTGGCCGAGAGCTCATCGATGCACCTGAGGCACGCGGAGAGTCCGTCATCGAACGCGGTGTGCGGACCATTATGCTTCTCGCAGTAGAGGCCGAGCCGTATCGCGCAGGCAATACAGCCGAAGACCGCGGTGTTTCTTCGTGCTTGCGGGAGAAGCACGATGGTATCCGGATTTTCACCGCATACCTGGCACTCGCCCGGGTTTCTGGCCGAAGTCGTGGGAATCACCCCCCTCCTTAATTTCACCACCGTAAGAGCATCTTGCAGAATCTAGAGAAGCACATTTGGGGTGCTCTTGTCAAAGCTAGAAAGCGCACGGGGTTGAATCCGTGCGTTTTCGGTTTGATTTTATGGGATTTTTGTGGGATGATGTGAGAAATTCGAACCACTAAGCATGGATCAGACAACTGTCAAAAAGGAGCTTCGGGAGCTTATTACGAAATACGAACGCGCACTCAGCACGGGTGCGCTGAAAAAATATACTGAAGAAGAGACCAAAAAGGATTTCATCCTGCCCCTTTTCGAGATTCTTGGCTGGAATGTTTATGACAAGAATGAGGTTTCTGCTGAAGAGCATATCCGCTCTTCAGGGCGTGTAGATTATGGCTTCTATCTTCACGAGCGACCAAGATTTTATCTGGAGGCTAAGCCTTTCAAGGCTGATCTCCATCGAGAAGAATACGCGCGCCAGGCGATCCAGTACGCATGGAACCGAGGAGTAACCTGGGCAGTGCTAACTGATTTTGAGAGTATAAAGGTTTTCAATACTCAAGATATTTCGCAGTATCTTGCAAATAAGCTTTTCTTTGAAATTCCATACAGAGAATACCTCCCTCGTTTCGATCAATTGTGGCTTCTCTCAAAAGAGGCCTTCGGCGTGGATTTAATCGATAAAGAAGCCGAGCGTGTTGGCAAGAAACTACAACGGGTTTCGGTCGGAACACTTCTCTACAAAGATTTGAACGAATGCCGCACCATACTCACGAAGGAACTAGCGACTTGGAACGAAAAAGTTCCTCGAGGTCTCTTAGATGAAGGAGTGCAGAAGCTCCTCGACCGCATCATTTTCCTGCGTGTTGCTGAAGATCGAGGCATTGAGCCACCGACTTTACTGCCACTGATCCGCGAGTGGAAATCGAGTAAAACCAAGCGACATCTTTATCAGTCGATGGTCGAGAAGTTCCGAGAGCTCGATGGCATTTACAACTCAAATCTTTTCTTGCCGCATCCACTTGAGAAATGGGAAGAGTACAGTGATGCCACGGAGAAAGTCGTGAGCATTCTCTACGGGAAGAGGGGTTACTATGAATATGACTTCAAAGCCATCCCCGCAGACATCTTGGGGAGCGTCTATGAGAATTATCTCGGCTATCGCCTTTCACAATCAAAGAAAGGCGTAACGCTCGATAAGGATTCGAGAAAGCGGAAAGAGCACGGGATTTACTACACCCCGGCCTTCATCGTTGACTACATCGTAAAAAATACTTTAAAGCCTGTGTTGGATCAGTGTCGGGGTATCGGAGACGTAAAAAAGATAAAAGTCCTCGATCCGGCGTGTGGCTCTGGTTCATTTCTTCTCAAAGCTCTCGAAGTCATCAACGATAAATATAAGAGCTTTGGTAACCGAGGAAATGCATGGACAAAATTGACGATTCTCTCAGAAAACCTCTATGGTGTAGATTTGGATGAGCAAGCTGTTGAGATCGCCAGGCTAAATCTTCTCATTAATGCCCTTGATGAAAGGATTAAATTTCCGCTACTTTCGAATATCAAAAATGGGAATTCATTGATTTCTGGCACAGACAGTGAGCTTAAGAAATATTTCGGTGCAAAGTTCCGCGAAAAGAAACCGTTCAAATGGGAGGAAGAATATCCTGCGGTATTTAAAACCGGTGGATTCGATGTTGTTATCGGCAATCCGCCGTATATCTTCGCGCGTGGCGGAAGTTTTAACGATAAAGAGAAGTCCTACTATTACGACAGATTTAAGCTGCAGCAATATCAGATCAATACCTACTTACTATTCATCGAAAGGGCTTATAATCTACTGAAAGAAGGTGGTGTGCTCGGCTTTATCGTTCCAAATAACTGGTTGACGATAAGCTCTTTTTCAAAGCTTCGCGAGTTCGTACTTAAGAACGTAGGTGAATTAAGGATTATTAACGCAGTTGATTCAGTGTTCAGCCAGGCCAGCGTTGACACATGTCTGTTGTTGTTTAGAAAAATGAGCCCCACAAAAGTTCAGCTCGGAGAGTTAAGGAGTGGGGCAGTGCCCTCCCCGACTATTCACGAGCCAAAGGAGTTCTATTTAAACAATTTCATCATAAATATTTCTAAATTAAGGAGTAGCCTTGGCAACTCCCTTACTGAGAAACTTAATCGCCTGCCTAGGCTAGGTGACGTGGCAGTTGTCTCTACTGGTTTAAAGGCTTACCAGATAGGAAAAGGAAAGCCACCGCAGACAGCCGAGATTAAGGATTTAAGGAAATTCCATTCAAAGAAAAAACTAGACGCTTATTATAAGCCTTACTTAGATGGCGTTGATGTTAAAAGATACCAGCTTAATTGGTCTGGCGAGTATTTGAGCTACGGCGATTGGTTGGCTGAACCGCGAAGATCGGTGCCTTTTGACAAACCAAGGATTCTTGTCAGGCAGATTCCTTCTCCATTCCCGCATTGTGTGAATGCTACATTTGTAGAGGACTGTTACCTGAATGATATAAATAGCATGGTTATTTTCGATCCCAAAAGTGGCTATAACTTTAAATATCTATTGGGAGTTATCAACTCAAAACTAATTTCCTACTGGTTTACTTATACCTTTGATAAATTTCAGAGAAAGATTTTCCCACAGTTTAAGGTTCGGGAGCTCGCCAGCTTTCCAACATATCCAGCCACGAAGACGCAACAGCGAGAACTTGTGGGATTAGTAGGTAGAATAATAGAACTCAATTTTAAGCTTAAACATTACGAGGAGAATTCAAATAGATGGCAGTCAACTAAATCCGAGATAGAAAAGATAGATAAGAAAATTGACGAAGAAATCTATAAACTCTACGGCCTCACCCCGGAGGAGATTAAGGTAGTTGACGGCTCTAACAAACATGCAGAATAAATATAGGGTTTATGCAAAAATTATTGGTTATATCTTACCTGGTAGGAATGAAGTGCATCTGCATGGGTGTGTGATAAAAAAGATGTCTTTAAGGGAACAAAAAAGACGTAAGTTTAAAGCTATCGAAGCTGAAATAAAAGATCCAGGTGATCCCCGGTACCACAAGAGCTACATAACAAGGAAGTCATATAGTGATCCTCGGTTTATAAAAACACGATATGTAATTTATTACGACGTTGGAGTCGGTGACGAAAATCAGGCATTAGGATGCGCTTCTAAACTCTTTGACAGAGTATGTGGGTCTTTGGCTTTGACCGTATCGTCATGGTTCAACAAAAAACATAACAGGACTGATTACAAAACTTACGAATATCAGCTGTGTAGGGTATACAAATTAGATGATTCCGATAAGGAGAGTCCTGTAAACAATCTGCAGATAAATGGAGGCGGGTGGTCTATGATTTGCTACCCCGGGGTTACTAATTTTAAAGAATTAGATTTTAATTTGTTAGCACGAATTCTCGCAAGCCGCAATGAAATATTCAACAAAGCATTCAAATACCTTCTTCAGGCAGAACAAGATTTATATCGGCACGTTCCGCCACAGATGCTAACCATAAACTTGTTTAAATGCATAGAACTTATTGTTTATACATTCAGTGGCAGGAGGTTTAATAACAAGTTAAAGAAGGCGGCAATCGAATTGAATCTTACGGCCGATGATTTAGGAAAAATTAAGAAATTGAAAGAAGCAAGGGATAAAGGAGACGTAGCCCATCCAAGTAGAGGGTCTCGCTCTGATTTTTATCCTCCGCAATTTCCTATTCCGGAAGACGTGGATTTCCCTAACTTTTGGTATTCCGGCCTAGCATCGAAGGTACTTCTAAACTACTTTCTCTACGTGGATAGTCTGATAAAAATCAAACTGTCCACAGACCCACATGATGAGATAGATGAGGTTGTGTCCGTTAACTATGGTTATCGCGGGGCACATTATGAAATACGACCTAGTGTCAGGGGCCGAAATAAGATTACTAATTTTGCAAAGAGAAAGTTGTCTGAGTACTTCGGAGTGCCGTATTCGCGAATTAGACTAAGAAAATATAGCTACCCCGATATTGTGTACCAGATTAAAGGTCATCTGGATTTCGATCTTAATGCTATGAGAACTGGGAGAAGACACAAAATAATCATATTTCCATGAAAGCTGAAGATAAACCAAAATATTTGAGTGAATTAAAAACTCTTTTCTCTTCTCTGGACAAGGAAAAGCTTTTAGGAGATCCAGATAACGAACAAGAAACCCAAAGACTCAACAGGATTTCTGCCATTTTGCGTAATTTCAGCAGTGATATTGGGGAAGAAATAGAAAGAAGGAAGACTGATTTTCAAAAATGGTGTCGGGCTGGTAAAAGACAAGAACACAGCAAAAATGTTTTAAATGATTTACTTCAATACATTCATACAAAGATTGAAGAAATGGATGTCTATAAAATTGAGCCGGACAAAACTTACGAGAGTGATAACGGAAAGCTTTTTGATCTCAAAACTTCAGTTTGGCCTTTGGGTGACTTCTACTATCTTAATTTTATCAAGCGCTTCTATAAGGGAAAGAATGGCAAAGTCTCAAAAATTAAGATTGCAATCATCGTTACAATAGCAGTTGTCTTAGGCGCTATTACTTATGGAGCCGTAAAAAATAGACCACACTTTGATTACGAAATGCTCGGGAAAGTATACGAGGCTAGAGATAACAATGTTCCTACAGTAATTGACGGATGGTTTACGAGCAAAATACGCAACATTTCAGAAGAAAGACGTTATCTGGAATATATCCATTATATTTTATGGAGAGATCAATCCCTTGGTCGATCATGGATTTATGGATATGGGGTCGGCGATGTGTACGAGGTCAATGGTGGTGAGAGGAGGCTGGTTGAACTCCCTATTCTTTTTGAGCCCAATGAAGTAAAAACATTGGCTTTAGATGTTGATATTCCTATCAGTGACAAGGAACCATACCTTGCTCTTACTGAGCGAGAAGGAGAAGGAGTTTTTACCTGGCCGAAAAATGAGATAAATATTTTACTTGAAGATTCCAGAGGAAATATCTTTGACGAGTCTGGGAAGCTGTTAAGCCAGGAGGTAACAGATACTTGGTGGGTTTTGCCGAACAACAAAAATTTTAAGTCTAAAATTATTGCAGACACTGATTTGTACTCAAAAATAGTCGTGTGGAAAATAAGAAGATTCCTTCATATCTTGAACTAAAAAAGGTATAAAAAGGGGATACCCTTTTTAACCTTTTAATCGTAAACCCAATTCCGTTGCTCCAGTTTGGATGCGACTAAAGAAAACTTTAGCAACCAAATATGTTCTGGTCAACAAAAAAATTAAGCGAGTGGATTTTAGGAAATCTGATATGGGAAATTCTCGTTTTATTTTTTGTCCTTGTGTTTCTTAAATTTTTACCCGGTTTTATTCAAGCAATCAAAATCAGCAAGAAGATTTTAAAAAATAACCGCGACACAAGAGGCAATTCGTGGGGTAAATATTCAGCTGATCGTTTTATTGATGTTTGGTACTCAAGCCCCAAAATACCACTTCGACACGAAAGAGGCCGGTTTTATTATAAGACATTCAATAATCCTAATTCTCGTCATTGGATGGATGTCATTGATGACGAACTTGTACAATACGTATCGATTGAGATTTTTAATAGTCCGCGAGGATACGAGGCAGTTCGACCAGTAAAAACTTGGCGGAATGCATTGATTGTTCGTTTGGTAAGGTGGTATTTGATTAAATTTGTCGGTGACAATCCCCAATACTATAAAGATTTAGAGGAACAATCTCGGAAATGATATGTCCAATTGGCCAACAAAAAATCAGTAGAATAAATTTATGCCGCGAGATAGAACTCAAAATACAAATCTTGCTTCCGAATTTTTTATCGCCTCTCAACTTTTTCGTTTAGGATACGCAGTTACTCTTACCCTCGGTCATACAAAAGAAATTGATCTTGTAGCTATTCGACCAAACGACAAAAAAATTATCACCATAGATGTAAAGGGGTTGAAAAATATGACAAACTGGCCCTTAACACCTAAGAGGAAAGAAAAGAATCATTACTTCATTCTTGTAACCTGGCGCAATAAGTTCAATAATATCGGCTCTGTACCGGAGGTTTTTATAGTGCCATCGATGGAGATAGATGAACTCCTATCACCATGGAGCCACAGTATATCAGATGTTACTTGTGTCGGTTACGCTACGGTCAGAAATAGCAAGTACAAAGATGCGTGGGATTTATTGAATAAATAAAATTAGCATGGTCAAAGTTATTCAAAAAGATTCCCCGACAGCGCTCGGGCAAGCAAACCCCGGCGGGGCAAGAAAATTAGGAAAATTCATCCGGTCTAATTCGCGCGAATAGTGGAATAAGGTGGAATAAGAAAGATTCTGACCCTGGCCAACAAAACCCAGTAGTATCCATCCGAGGCTGAACACGGGGCAAGAAAACCACGAACGATACCTTAAAGAAATACTTTAAATATGGTCAAAGTCATTCAAAAAGAGAATAAGGAATTATACCAATGCGAGGAGTGCGGTTTTCACTACGAAAATCGCGAGTGGGCCGAGAAGTGCGAAGCATGGTGTAAAGAGCACAAGAGTTGCAGTCTTGAGATTATCGAACATGCTGTACGCGATGATGCATAGGCGGTTCGAATGCTGGTCTAATTCGCGCGAATAGTGGAATATTGATTTTTCCCAAAAAAAGGCGCATCATCAGAGGCCAGCTTGCAAGATCAATTTTCTTAAGATATAATGGTTTTATAAAATTTTTACAGTACATTATGCACTATGAATCCAATTAACATGAATCCAATGATGGCTTCTCCTGGTAGTTTTGGACAAGATGCAGGAGGGACAAACCTTTTAAGCATTTTGATTAATCTTGCTTTTGGATTTGTGTCGGGGCTAATGATTTTTATCGGGCCAAAGGAAGTGATTGCCCATGGGTCTAAGCTTGCGGCGGATCTCATTAAACTTTCCGGTTACGGACAGCAAATGGCGGCATTTGGTTTTGCCACAACCGCAGCGCCGTATGTAGTTCTTGCTCCAATCGTTGGCATGGTGCTCCGCCAACTTGCTTCGGTACGCTCGCTCAAGAGCTTCGCCTTTTTTGCAGTTGCAGTGATTGTGGGGTTTGCAGTCTCTTATTTCAGCTACGGATACATTGCAGCACTATTGGCAACTTCGTAGGGAGGTTCGCGACCGAGGATGCCAGCACTTCGGTAAGCTCAGTACAAGCTTCCCAACATCAAAATGCCCTTTGTGGGCATTTTGGATTCGGGAGAGTATGGGTATCCTCGTTCCTTATTCATGCCGGGATCGGTATTTTGCGTTTTCCAATCTCCACACTGGGCGTTTTATTGTGTGCCAACCATTTTGAGGCATTCAAAATTTCAATGCCGCGAACATTGCCTTTTGCATCAAGATCCACGAGAAAATCATCCTGAATTCTTTCAGTTCTATTAATTTTCGCCGATGTAGCTCGAATATATACGGCGTCAGCACGTTTGTCGTAACTGATCTTCATAATAGGCCGTGATAATTACTCGGATTTCCTTTTGAGTTTCAAAAATTACTATTAACGTCTTATTGCGAATTTTTCCTGTGGCTTCGATCGTGCCGCTCGCAGTAACTCTTGTCTTGGTGGGGTTTGAAACAGTTGTCTGTACATCTCTATATCGGATGCCACGCTCCCTGCAGCGTTCTCGCGCATGCTGCGTAAATTCGAATCTCATGCAATACTATAATGTCCTGACGGGATAGGTCGACCTTTCTGTCTATATAACATGAAATATGACTCTTTTCAACTTTCTCTACCGGGACCCCCGCCTTCGCTAAAGCTACGGACGGGCAATCCTCGCTAAGGATGGTTCGACACAGCTCACCACGGAGAGAGGAGGCGCCCTCAACCCTTCGATGCGGTTTACATTGAGTTTATCGAAGTGCTCAGGGCGAGAAACCCCCTAACGGTCCTGTGGGCCGGGGTCTGCAACCGGGGCCGCCAGGAGTTTACGCGGGGCAAACTGAATTCCTGCTTGCCCGTCCGAATCCGCCAGCTGGCGGAGAAGGAGGGCCCGGCAGCCCAATCGGCCCCTTTAGAAAATTTTTGCCCTGGTATATAACGTATACTATAATTCCTTATCAATATTTTGTCTCATGGGTACACTTGATGGAAAGGTGAATAAAGAAGAGCTGGAGAGCCGTGTGAAGCAGATGTACGAGGAGGTGGCTGAAAAGCCAAAGGCCGACTACCACTTTGAAATGGGGCGCGGACTTTGCGAAAAGTTGGGATATCAAAAAGACGATCTTGATGCCACCCCCGCAGAAGCTATCGATTCTTTTGCCGGAGTTGGGTATCACTTCGGCCTCGCTGATCTGAAGGAAGGCGAGCGGGTGCTGGATCTCGGCAGCGGTTCCGGAACGGATATTTTTATAGCCGCGAAGAAAGTTGGAAAAGGGGGGAAGGTGGTCGGCGTTGATATGACCGATAAGCAGCTCGAGAAAGCCGAGCGCCTTCGCCGCGAGGGCGGTTTTGAGAATGTCGAGCTTGTGAAGTCCCACATCGAGAAGCTCCCGTCCCCCGATCAGTCATTCGACGTCGTGATCTCCAACGGCGTCATAAATCTCTCACCGGAAAAGGAGAAGGTCTTTGCTGAAATAGCGCGTGTCTTGAAAAGCGGTGGGCGGCTGGCACTCTCCGACATCGTAACCTCCCGGCAACTTTCCGAACGCATCAAATCAAGCGCCGAGCTCTGGGCGGCCTGCATCGGCGGAGCGATACCTCAAGACGACTACCGCGCCATGATCGAGAATGCCGGTTTCACGGTCAAAAGTGAGGTGGTGAATGAACGCTACACCTTCCTTACCCACGGCGAGGTCATGGAAAAATACGGGGTGAAGAGCATCTCGTTGCTTGCGGTAAAAGGGAAGGAATAGGTCATAATCACGAAAGGGGAGGCGACCTCGAAAGAAGAAGGTTCCCACCAAACCTGCCTGCCGCCTGCCTGCCGGCAGGCAGGCGGCAGGCAGG
>C687J35174_10004668_pt1 | contig 18301 bp, 16 predicted proteins | sample RifCSPhighO2_01_FD_35174 | JGI IMG/M metagenome (IMG submission 35174) | reverse complement strand
GACGTGGTGCGCATGATTAATCATCGTCCACGAAAGTCACTTCACTGGGAAACTCCTTGCAAGGTATTCGGAGCATGTTGCGTTTCAAGATAGAATTTAAGAATCCCCATTCGCTCCTCACTCAAACCGAATGATGTTGACTGGGCAGGTATCCGACGCTTCTTTGTTTGCTGCACAGTCTCCTTCGTCAATTGCTACGGACACTACGCCGTTCTTATGCAATACACCACCTTCGAGATCAGATTTGCCGTCGTTGTCATTCATTTTCCAATTTTTCGGTGCAAGCAATACGCAGGATCCGCATCCGATACACTTCTCCCGTTGATGATGAATGGTGATTTTCTTTACTCCCATATGCGCTACTTTTTATCTCTCCAAAGATACACTTCGTCGTTCGGGCGGACGCGCCTTGAAACCGGAATAGTGATAGCGTCTCCTTTCTTCGCACTCGTGACAGAATGTTGATTCACGTCACGCATTTCAGTGACAGTCGCTCCATATACTCCGGTGGTTTGTCCGATGATTTTGATTTCGTCTCCAATGTGCACTGCTTCTGCGTGGAGAAGTATTTCTGCAACACCCGCCTTCGCGAAATAATTTTTTACCACACCAAGTGCGACACGCTCTTTTGTTGCCTGCGAACCTTTTGTGTTGCTGTATGCATCGAGCTCTTTTCCAAGATAGTAGTTGCCGTGCGATTGACCGCGGTTGTATACCGTTTTGAGCTCATCGAAATACGTTTCAATCTTTTCCTTCGTGTAGGTACCGTTTGCAACATCCTTAAGCGCTTGCTTGTATGCGTGTGTCACGATTTCAACATACTCGGGTGCGCGGCCGCGGCCTTCGATCTTGAAGACCTGCACGCCCGCTGCGAGGAGCTCGGGGATCTTGTCGATCATGCAGATGTCTGCTGCGCTCATCACGAACTGGTTGTCGACAATGAGCTCTTGCCCTGTTTCCACATCAGTCACCTTGTACGCGCGACGGCAATTTTGACGGCATGCTCCACGATTTGCAGACGAGTTGTCGGTATAGATACTCATGAAGCATCTGCCGGACTGGGCGACACAGAGCGCTCCGTGCACGAAGGCTTCGATCTCCATCATTCTCCCTTCGTTCCCCAAAAGCTTCTCTTCACGAATCTTTGTTGCAATGGCTTTGATCTGATCGAGGGTGAGTTCGCGCGCGAGCACGACGCGGTTGGTGAGTTTCGCAAAGAATTTCAGGGATTCATAGTTTGAGACGGAAAACTGCACCGAGACATGCACGGGCATTCCTATCTCGTTGCAATATGCTAGGGTTGCAAAATCAAAACCAATAATCGCGTCGACACCATTTGCCTTTGCGGCGTCAACAATCTTCTTCATGAGTACGGTGTCATGGTCGTACAAAAGCGTGTTCACGACGAGATACGCTTTGATCTTCGCAGTATGACAAATGTCCGCGACTGTCTTGATGTCGTCGAGGGTCATGTTGTCTGCAGCGCGAGAACGCATATTGAGTTGCGTGACGCCAAAATAGATACTGTCGCATCCTGCTTCTATAGCAGCCTGTAGACTTTCCATACTCCCGGCGGGAGCCATTATTTCCGCATTGTGAGGTGAGATCATGGGAAAAAGTCTACGTGGAATCTCGAAAACACGCAAGAAGCCGAACGAAGGATTATCGCCCACGAATTTCCAATAACCTGTTCACAATGATATAAAAACCGCCTAGCACATGCGTGTGTGTGCCGACGGTTTTGGACCATCAAAAGCCTTCGGACTACCAAAATCACAAAACTCAACAGCTTAAACCACAGAATTGCGAGTAACGCTTTTGTACGTTAGTATGCCCTCATGCGTATTCTATCTATAGAGACAAGCTGCGACGAGACCGCCATCGCGATCATCGAGACAACGAGCGACCTGCCTCATTGCGCCTTTAAGATACTCGCAAATCAAACACTGACACAGATCGAACTGCACAAACAGTACGGCGGAGTATTCCCCATGATGGCGAAACGCGAACATGCGCGCACACTCGTACCGCTCCTCAAGGTCGCGCTCAAAGAAGCCGGGCTGTACAAAGAAACAAGCAGGCATGTCATCGAAAGCCCGCTACGGAAGGAGTTTGAACACATGCTCCTGCGAGAGCCGGAGCTCTATGCGCAATTCATCGCCGATGTCCCGAACTGGGACCCGCCGCAGATCGACATGATCGCAGTCACGAGCGGCCCCGGACTCGAACCTGCGCTGTGGGTCGGTATCAATTTTGCGAAAGCGCTTTCACTCGTTTGGAAGACCCCGGTAATCCCGATCAATCACATGGAAGGCCACATGCTCACACCACTGCTTGAACCGACGGCGGACGGTATGCGACTAATGGAGACGCTCTTCCCCGTCCTCGGCCTACTCGTCTCAGGAGGACATACCGAGCTCGTGCTGATGAAGACATGGGGTACGTACGAACTCCTCGGCGAAACAAAGGACGATGCGGTGGGCGAGGCATTTGATAAGGTCGCACGCATCCTCGGACTTCCCTATCCCGGCGGACCCGAGATCGCACGACTAGCGCTTCTTGGCACGGGCGGAAAATACACACTTCCCCGTCCGATGCTTCATGCTGAGAACTTCGACTTTTCTTTTTCCGGGCTGAAAACGGCAGTGCTCTATCTGGCCAAAGATATCGGCGTCCTCTCCGACGAGCAAAAACAAGATATTGCGCGTGAATTTGAAGAAGCATGCGCGGAGGTGCTCACGAAAAAGACTCGTCGTGCATCGGAAGAATACGGCGCACGAATGATCGTCGTCGGCGGTGGGGTTTCCGCGAATAAGAGACTTCGGGATACGCTCGTAGAAACGATGCGGAACGAAGGAAGTAGCGTACCAGTCTATTTTCCGGGTGCAACATTGTCGACCGATAATGCACTCATGATCGCGATCGCCGCGGCGACGAGACAAGGACAAAAACCGCAGTCACTCGACCACATCATCGCCAACGGAAATTGGCGCATCACAAGCGTACTCACCTAATTAAAAAACCGCCACAACGGCGGTTTTTTAATTCTTGGTGATATACCGAATTTATTTTACGTCGACCTCATCGATCGTATTGCGTCTCTTCAAGTACAGTCTCGTGAGCAGGAGTGTAAGGATGACAAGCACGATGAGGAAATAAACTGAACTATCTGAAAGATGCAGTTTGTCCGATACTGACCCGACCACAGCGGCAAGTCCGCGCTTCGTGCTTGCACCAGCGACGATCCCTTCTTCTTTAGTGACACTCGGATCAGTCTGCGTTCCTGAAAGCTCACCTCCCACATGCGGCATTGTTGCCAACAGGTCGGACAGCGCAAGCCTCCCACGATTAACGAGCTTCGGTTCCGGTTTTTCCTTTTCATTCACGTCTATGGCTGCGAACACCCCTTCATTGCCGTTATTGACGCTTACCCCATTAGAAGCTCCATCGTTCGTATTCATTCCCACAAGAGGTAGTACGGAGGTTGTCGTACTGCCTTCTCTGTGGATCTTGTTGATAAGATCTCGGAATGCCGCAACCTCACTCACCTGCAAAGACGTCAGTGGAAATTCTTGCTTACAATAGAGCTCATTGACCTTCTTTTGTGTTGTGTAATACACATACCCCGTATTGCCCCGTAAATTCCAGATCGAAAGCACATCGACAGCGTACCTGTCTTGGAATGCGCGCACCGCGGCATCGGTAGTCGTATCGAAGAATCCGTTGACATCGAGCGTCGTGAATCCTTCGTAATTCCTGAGAAACGTCTGAAGCTTCGTCACTTCAACCGGATTGTTGTTTGCACCAAGCCTCATGTATGCATTGAGATATGAACACTCCGTTGATTCACCGAGCACCGCACCCTGCGTCAGCTCAATTCCGATCGCACCCTCCGTGTCGGTCGTTGAGATCGGACGGAAATATGTCGAAACACCGGAAGGTATTCCCTCGATAGTGACGCTATGTGTCGTCGAGGCAATTGTGTCGGTCGCAGTAGAGAGATCGTATCCATAGAGCGGAGATGCTCCGAGACTCAAGACGGGTAGAAGTCCGTACGTCACGCGACTGGTCGCAGCGATGTTGGTATCCCAGGTCACCGTCACGGTCGTTGTGCCGGTGCTGGCAAGATGTTCATTGAATATCGCAAGCGTGACCGATCCCCCCCCGCAGTTAACTGTACAACCACCTCCACCGGGGACAACATTAACCGTACGCGTGACGGGTGTCGCGGCATGACCCTGTGCATCAGCAACATTATAGGAAAGTGTATATGCACCGATCACACTTGCATTAACCAAACCACTGACAACAATACTCGAGGTAATGTCTCCGTCTTCCGGATCATGCGCTGTTGCCCCGGGGTCAGCAAAGGTCGTATCCATGGTGATGCTCATTGGATCGGCACCAAGGAGCGTGAGCGTCGGACCCGTGTCGCGCTCATCATTATCTTGCGGTGAATCACAGCCCGGATCTCGTGGGAAGTCTGCAAATCCGTCGCCATCGTTATCGCTCCCGTCTGAGCACGCTGCAGGAGGCTCGCCGCCACAATTTTGCGTACACACGGCGGGAGTAACGTTCACTGTGCGCGACTGTGTGTCTGCCGCAACATCCTGCGAATCAGTGGCATTGTACTCGATCACATATGCACCTGCGACCGCCGTATTTACGGTACCAAAAATGACGAGCTTCCCGTCGATCTGTCCGTCTTCCTGATCGTGTACGGTTGCATTCGGTTCTCCATAAGATGCGCCAACAACGAGATTCATTACGATGTCACCCAACAGCGTGATCATCGGCTTTGCATTTTCGCTATCGTCTTCCGAGGAACTACAACCCGGATCGAGCGGAAAATCGGTCAACTCATCTCCGTCATTGTCCCTTCCGTCAGAGCAACTTGTAACAACTCTTACGGTACGTATTTTTGTATCAGCGGCGAGACCCTTTGCATCTGCTGCGTCATAGGTAACCGTGTAAGTACCGAGCACGTTTGTATCAACGACACCCGTCGTCACGAGCGTGATTGCTCCTTCTTCAGGATCAATAGCCGTTGCGCTCGGATCAATGAATGTCACACCAAGATGGATCTCGAATGGATTGTCACCGAGCACGGTGATGACCGGCTGCTCATTCTCATCGTTATCCTCCGAAGAGTCACATCCTGCGTCCCGAACCACCTCAATGTTTCCTGAAAAGTCGACATGACCGTCACCATCATTATCGATACCATCATTACACTCCGTAACGGGAGGGGTCACGTTCACAATGCGCGTCTTTTCAGCGGCTGCAAGCCCCTTCGAATCTGAAACATTATAGTGAAGCGTGTATGAACCAACAATAGACGTATCAACGGTGTCCGTCATTAAAATACTTGCAGCAGGGATGACACCATCCTCTTCATCAAATGCCGTTGCACCGATATCGGTAAACGTACCACCCTGCGTAATACTAAAGGGATTTGCTCCGACCACGGTAATAACGGGAGCGTTGTTCTCATCATTATCATTCGGACCTTCGCATCCTAGATCTCCACCGGCAAAGTCGGTCTTTCCGTCATGATCATTATCCTTCCCGTCAGCACACGCTGCGACGACGCGAACGATGCGCGTCTTCGTGTCAGCTGAGATATTCAGTGAATCGGTTGCATTATAAGTGATCGTGTAATTGTTAAGGACATTTGTATCAAGGACACCCGTCGTCACCAGCTTTGAGAGCGTAATGTCTCCGTCTTCCGGGTCAACCGCAATTGCTCCTTCATCAGCGTAGGCATCACCAAGCGTAACAATAGCGGGGTCCGCTCCGATGACGGTGATGACCGGCTGCTCATTCTCATCATTATCCTCCGGGCCCTCACAGCCAGCGTCACCTCCGACGAAATCGGTCTCGCTGTCGTTGTCGTTGTCTTTCCCGTCGCGACATTGCGGTTTATTTGATTCGGTATTCAAGAAATTTTGCCCCGCCAATACTGCACCCGGATCAAGATTCAAAAAATAACATCCGTTATACATTGAGCTGACCGGTGACGTCTCCGTCCATCCGCTCCGAGCGACTTCGCAAAGCAGGTAGTTGCCCGGAATAACATCGCTGAACACATATGAACCATCGGCGCTTGTTGTCGTATTCAACGTAAGCCCGTTTCCTGCCACTTCAGTAAGGGTGATTTCCCAACCTCCTATGCCCACTTCAGCACTATCAACAACGCCATTTGCATTTTCATCGTTAATCTTTTTTCCAGAGACATTGGCAGGATCACGCCGACACTCTGTCGTTGCGATACTCTGATAGATAGCAGTGAGATCGGCGCCAGTCGGAGCAAAATAATAATTCGACGGCTGTGATGCGATCTGCTTCATCAGCGTCGGATTCACGTGGGCGCCCAGCCCGATGGTATAAATGACCGTTCCCAGCGATTTCGCTATCGACGATTGTGTGACCGCAGCAGCACTCGCAGCCGCAGTAGACACACCCTCTACCTCTGGGACACCGTCCGAGAGCAATATCATCACATGCTTTGTACCGATACGCCCGTTTGCCGTCATCTCTTCCGTTGCCTTGTTGATCGCTTCGCTAATGTTTGTACCACCAGCCGCGGCAACAGAAGCGAAGCTGGACTTTACCGCAAAAAGATCAGAAGAAAGTGCCGAATTGAGCGTCGTAGCCGCACTATAGGTCACTACTCCTGCCTTATCAGTTAGTGGTGAAAGACCATCAATGAAAGTTGCTGCGCCGCTCTTTGCCTGGGTCAAAGGCTGCTCGGGATCTATCCCGTCAAATTTCATGCTCCCTGAACGGTCAATGATCAGCATGACATCAATCGGAGCGAGACATGCCTGTGCGAGTGTAACAGTGACAATGCGTGTTTTTGTATCAGCGGCAATATTTTGAGAATCAGTTGCGTTGTAGGTGATAGCGTATGTACCCAGTGTGTTCACGTCGACGACGCCGGTCGCAACGACCTTGTTGTTTATTTGCCCATCTTCAGCATCAAACGCTGTTGCCCCTTGATCGATGTAGATGTTGCCAAGGATGACCTCCACAGGATTATCACCGACAATAGTGATCACCGGTTGCTGGTTTCCTGTTGGAGGAGGAGTCGTGCACCCCTCTCCATCAAGAGCAACATGTAGCCCATAAAGCAATCCAGCGGGATTCAACTGTGGTGAACTTCCTACTTGTGCCCAATTTTTTACAGTGAAAGAAAGGGTGTTCGCTCCAACATGCAGACCAGAAAGTACATTGTAAGTATCTTTTTCCCCATCGAAGTAATTATATTCGGTATTATCTCCACCGATCGGATTCCCATTAAGTGCAACAGTATATGAATTATCAGCAGCAATCACGAGCGAACCATTAAGTGGGACCGAGGGTAGATCGAATGATCTTGTAAAAGTCACTGTTTCATCGACCGAAGGATCAAGCACGAGATGCGAACTCCATATCCATGTTGCCCCGGGAATTAACGCTGTCCACCTTACGTTACCATTATACGTCGGCGTAGCATTCACTCCTCCCATGATGGTTGTGTGAATATCAGAAACGATATCAACATCACAAACAACGGGCTGATCACTCAGAACGGTCGCATACGCAACCAGAGGTGCACCACCACCTTGCAGCAGCAAAGAAAATGCCATCAGCATTGCGACTGATCGCTGTTTTAAAATTTGTTTTTTCGATGAGGTAAATATGGTCTGCATAGAGTGGGTAAAGATTAGTGGGTACTAATAATAAAAATTTAAAAAAGATTTCCACCTCTTTTGGAGGTGAATAATGGCGTAATTTGGAATAACTATTCAAAAACAAGAAACAAAAAGAAAAGATCAAACGATTTCCCGCAGTATATATTCTATTTACATGTAGTCAATGTGTGTTTAATTTTTTGATGGCCCAGTTGAGCCATATAAAGGACATTATTTATGTCTTTTATGCTGTCCTATAGAAATCATAAAGGACATTTATTGCTGTAAAGCCATAAATTATGCCATGCTTCACCTTCAACTATAGATACTGCTTCGTCATGATATAATTCCGGAATGGATGATAAATTTCTGACCCCATACAAGCCCGAGGAGACTGAAGAGAAAGTATACAAAGCGTGGCTCGATTCGGGAGTATTCAATCCCGATATTTGTATACAAAAAGGAATCACAAAAAATACGGCGGAAACTTTTTCAATGGTCCTTCCTCCGCCAAACGTTACCGGCATACTGCACATGGGTCATGCGGCAATGATCGCGATCGAAGACATCATTGTGCGATACGAGCGCATGAACGGAAAAAGAACACTCTGGATCCCCGGGACTGACCATGCCGCGATCGCAACACAATCAAAAGTCGAAAAGATCATCGAAAAGGAAGGGACGAACAAACATAAACTGGGGCGTGATGCATTCATGATTCGCGTTGAACAGTTCGCGCAAGAAAGTCATGACACGATCGTCAACCAAATAAAAAAAATGGGCGCATCGATTGACTGGAGTCGCGAAGCGTTTACGCTTGATGAGAAGCGTAGTCTTGCCGTCCGCACCGCATTCAAGCGCATGTATGACGATGGACTCATCTATCGCAGCGCACGCATTGTGAACTGGGACCCGAAAGGACAGACGACGATCTCTGATGATGAGATCGTTCACGAAGAGCGAAAGGCGACGATGTATACATTTCGCTATTGGAAAGACTTCCCTATCGCGATCTCAACCACGCGTCCTGAAACAAAAGTCGGCGATGTTGCGGTCGCAGTGCATCCCGACGATGCGCGCTACAGCAAGTTTGTCGGACAAATTTTTTCCGGTGAGTTCTGCGGTGTGCCGCTCCATATCACTATTGTTGCAGATGAGTCCGTCGAGAAAGATTTTGGTACCGGTGCACTTGGTGTCACTCCTGCACACAGTCAGATCGACTGGGAGATCGCTGCGCGGCACAAGCTTTCTCACAAGCAGGTCATCAATGAGTATGCGAAGATGATCGTCGGCGACGAACGCCTCATGGGGAAGAAGGTCGGTGAGGCGCGTACCGCCATTGTTGAATGGATTCGCGCAGAGGGTCTTATGGAAAAAGACGAAGAAGTGACACAAAATGTCGCAACGGCAGAGCGCACCGGCGGCATTATCGAGCCGCTTCCAAAATTGCAGTGGTGGATCGACGTTGAAAAAAATTTCGCCATGAAGGGCGATGGGATACCCGGTATCACAAAGGGGCAAAATGCCACACTCAAGGAAGTGATGACTAAGGCGGTCGCAGCGCATGCGATCACCATTCTCCCCGAGCGTTTCGAAAAAACGTACTTCCAATGGATCGATAATCTTCGCCCATGGTGCATATCGCGTCAGATATGGTATGGACACCGAATCCCCGTCTGGTACAAGGACGAAGAAGTATACTGCGGGATAGAAGCACCAACAGGAGCGGGGTGGACCCAGGATGAGGATACCCTCGATACGTGGTTCTCTTCCGGACTCTGGTCATTCTCGACCCTCGGTTGGCCGAACATGGAGGCCAAAGATCTCCAGGACTATCATCCGACCAACCTGCTTGAAACAGGGTATGACATCATTTTCTTTTGGGTTGCACGCATGATACTCATGTCCGGATATCACCTCGGCACCGTCCCCTTCCGCACCGTGTATCTTCATGGACTTGTCCGAGACGCAAAAGGAAAGAAGATGAGCAAGTCACTCGGTAATGCGATCGACCCACTTGAAATGATCGAAAAATATGGCGCGGACGCGACGAGACTTTCTGTCATCATCGGGGCAGGACCGGGTTCGGACGTCAGCCTTGCTGAAGACAAAATACGCGGCTATAAAAAATATACGAACAAGATCTGGAATATCGCTCGCTTCATTCTTTCAAATACTGAAGGGGTGGACTTGTCAACAAAACCGACGCTCACCGCTCGTGAGGTAGAGATATTGTCTGAATTCAATGCGGTGATCGCATACACCGATCTGCACATACGAGAATTCAAGCTCCACCTGGCGGGAGAAAAGCTCTACGACTACACGTGGCATATCTTTGCGGATATTATTCTCGAAGAGAGCAAGGAAGCGCTGCTTTCCGATGATAGTGCCGTAAGTACTTCACGCAAATGGCTACTTCGGCACATCTTTGAAGAACTATTAAAATTGCAACACCCCTTCATGCCATTCGTAACCGAAGAGATATGGGGTTCACTCCCAAACAGAAAACAACCGCTCATTATTACTCCGTGGCCAAAGCAGGCAATATAAGACCGAGAGTGCACGATGTTATTTGTAAAAACCAATAGAGAATGACCGAGATAACGCCAAGTATGGTATTTATCGCTCTGTTAGGGGGGATACTCCCCTCGGTCTTTTGGCTTTGGTTCTGGCTGAAGGAGGATGATATCCATCCCGAGCCGCGCGGACTGATCATACTCTCTTTTCTTGTGGGAATGCTCGCAACAGCACTTGCATATCCGATCGAACAATTCATTGCAGTGAACGTGAACGGAAGCGACCTTCTCCTGCTCTCTCTCTGGGCGATCACGGAGGAAGTACTCAAATTCCTCGGCATTTATTTGATCGCTCTTCGCAGTAGATACTTCGATGAACCGATCGATGCGGTCATCTACTTCATGACTATCGCACTCGGATTTGCAGCGCTCGAAAATACGATGTTTCTGTTCAATCCACTTGTCGGCGGCGACACGATGGCGACACTCCTCCTTGGTAATTTCCGATTTATCGGCGCAACGCTGCTTCATGTCGGAGCAAGCGGATTCGTTGGTGTGATGCTCGCACTCTCATTCTATGAAGTTCGTGCAAAAAGACGCATTGCAAGCATCGTGGGACTCCTTGGCGCGATCACGTTGCATACCTTATTCAACTTCTCTATAATTATGAGCGAGGGGGCGTACTTATATCAAATATTCGTCGGATTATGGATATTTGTTATCGGAATCTTGTTTTTCTGTGAAAAGATCAAGAAACTCGCACCACGAAGTCATGTCGAATATCCGCATACCGGCATCGTTATCAATATCCCCCATAAACTTCTCTAAATATGGCAGAACGCAAAAAAACTTTTCTTGAGCGACTCACCGGAACAGTGGTCATTAATGAAAAAGAATCTTTCCCGTCTCACGAGGTTGACATGAAAAAAGAGCAGGAAGAAATATACCACACCAACGTCGGAACACCTGGTAACGAGAGCGAATCCGCGGAAGACGATGTGGAGTCATTCGATGAAGAGGAGGTCGCCGGACTTGCCATCGATATGTACGAAACCGACAATGAACTCATCATCCAAAGCATGATCGCCGGCGTCGCTCCGGAAAATCTACACATCGCGATCACGCGAGACCTCGTCACCATCACCGGTAAACGCATCGCACCGGGGGTTCCGGAGCATGACTACATCACTCAAGAGCTCTATTGGGGAGTATTTTCACGAGCGATTGCATTACCATTCGAGATCGATACTGACGGAGCGGAAGCGGTTGAAAAATTTGGACTACTTATCATTCGACTTCCAAAGATCGACAGAAACAGGGCACAGGAGTTAAAGGTGAAAACGATCTGACCTTCGGCTCATATTTGAAATAGCCGTCAAAAAAATTCCCGAATCTTCATTCGGGAATTTTGCTAATTTGGATCCTGCGTCGGAAGCGAATTGCCGTATAAACTGCGATACTCGACAGGGCGACCGGACTCTCTCGCCCGAGTGATCCCCAGTACCATACCGGCAAAGATACCCCGATCGACATAGACCGCCGTTGCATTTGCATGCTCACCCCATGCCAATCCTGCGCTGATCCCCAGCTCACGATCCACGGGATCCTTATCGTCAAGGACCCCTTGTTGAGTGTAGAGCAAATGACTTGCATAAGGCGCCTCGCGGCGCATAAGTGCATCATGCATACACGCTCGAGCATACGTGATATTTGCTTCCAGTTCTTCGTAACACGCACCCCGATAGGGACTCTCAATGATAACGAGTCGAAAAGATCTCATTCGAAACCCCACGGTAATCTCTTTTATCATCCTAACAATTTACCCACGAAACACCAGAAAACCTCAATCGCTGTGCTTTTCAACCCTTCAAACTCTTTCAGAGTTTGTCCTCGGCAAAAAACACCCTTACGGGTGTTTTTTTCTTGTGCCGAGGACCAGGGTTGAACTGGTGACCCCTCGCTCTTCAGGCGAATGCTCTACCAACTGAGCTACCTCGGCAAGAGAGGAATAGAATGAGGATATCATATATACTCATTTTTTCCGAACGCCGCCGTAGGTATGTTTCATACCTCGGCGTTCTACGTATTACTAATCGGTTCAACCCTGAGGTCGCAACGATACGAGCCAGAATATCCTATTTAGCGAACTTTATCAAGAAGACCCTGGAGATTCGGTAAAGACGCGGCTCCCGAATCAAGTGTCGAAATAGTATGCACGAGTTTTTGGTATGTCTCAAGATATTTCACCAAATAGGGCTGTACGAAGTAATACGACCAACCCAATACACCAAGGATCACGAGCCAATAGATAAAGGTAAATATCCGCCCCCACAGCATGCTTCGGTGCATTCCACGGAGAATGCGGTTATTTTCCTTTTCGATATCGAGAAGTTTGGTCAATGTGTCATGGTCTGTTTCAGGCATAAACAAAGTATATCAAGAAATAATTGCACAACAAACCCTACGTGGTGCCCCTGGCCGGAATCGAACGCACTATTTTTCCTGCAACAACTGGTGCCCCCAGCGGGAATCGAACCTACATCTACTCCTTAGGACGGAGCTGTTCTATCCATTGAACTATGGGGGCACAAGTTGTTGCAGGAAATAAAATTAATACAAGAATCAAACTGACATCTCCGCCCTACTGGCGCTGTACACCTTTTGGCTTTTTGTTTCACTTCGTTCACAAAACGACTCAAAAGGTCTTGCGGTGTGGCCCCATCGGAATGGGTTCCCAAAGCCACACCTCACCTTAGGACGGAGCTGTTCTATCCATTGAACTACAGAGGCGACGAGCGTGATTTCCCTCAAGAATATAAAAGTCCACAATTGTGGACTTTTATATAGTATGTTTTCCTACTCTCTTTCGCAACTATGCGGGAACGATACCCAGTAACTCTTGGAGTTTCGATTTATTGAATCCTACTATAATATCCTTATCAATGATGATGACGGGGACCCCCATTTGTCCGCTCTTCTCAATCATCTCCTGACGCTTCGCAAGATCTTTCCCTACGTCAAATTCCTGGAATTCGACATTATTTTTTTGAAAAAATTCTTTCGCCAGCTTGCAATAACCACATGATTCTGTCGAATAAATTTGAACGCTTTTCATAGGCATCTGGAGTTACCGATTAATCGTGAACGCATTATAGCACGAGACAACGGGGGGCATGCAAATGGGGAATTTAATACAAGAATTAGTTGCGCGCCGAGCAAAGAGGAACGATCTCTTGAATTTTACATTATAGGGTGAATGGTCTTCATGAAAATTAAAAAAGAAAACCGCTGGGCGAACCATGCGGCTAAAATTAACACTTTAAGGGTAGGGATGCTTTTGCACTATCTCAATATTTTCCACCTGAGACAGTTCATCAAAGATGCGTGATACGATCCTCAGCGCCTCAGATGGATCAGCTCCTTCTTTCCAATCAGTACCGCCCTGATTTGCCATTCCAGAACCATTTTGCTGTTCATCAATAAGCTTTATCCCACCGGCAGGAATATTGTCTTCCCAATGATTATCGGTATAGTAAATGGAATAATCAACGCACGCCACCCCCCTTCTGTCTTCGGAGTCTCCGATACATATCGTAACTCCTTTAAGTTTTTCTCCGTACAGTTCCTTGATTGGGTCAAGGTCTGAACCGTTGCCATAAGTGCCGCCTCTCATGATCCGAGCGAATTTCGACATTTGAGTCTCTCCTTCCAAGGTTTGATTTTCTTTTTTGATTATGCACCATCAAACAAATATGTCAAGGCTTGATTAAAATCTTTGCTTAACAATTATCTAGACGTTTAAGCTCAAAAAAATATATTTCAACATCAAAAACACTTCACCTTACTAATACACAACGAGACGATGTTAGAATCAGCGATATCCCTGAAGTAGAAACGACGACGAGTGCGCTAAGGCACAAAAAATCTCATTCTATGCGCGTAGGCAAAGCCTCCCGCACGTCGGTCCTCGAATCAGAGCCGAATGAAGCGGAACGATTTCCCTCAAATTACACGAGGTGCGGAATCAATGCGGGTAAGCAAAGCTTTCCTCGCACGGCAAGCTTCGGAAATGGAAATCGTTGCAAATCACAAAAAAACAATAAGAACGAGATATCTCGTTCTTATTGTTTTTTTGTGATTTGCGGACTTCCGCTTCACTCAACTCTGGTGCGGGTAGGGAGAATCGAACTCCCGTCTCAACCTTGGGAAGGTCGCATTCTACCACTAAACCATACCCGCAAATATTCAATTCGACAGACCGACCGCACTCAGAACTTTTTGTGTGACCCCTGGTGTTTCGTCAGGCACTGTGACCGTATGAACCTTCTCAGCTGTTGGGTCAGCAACGATAATAACATTTTCCCCCTCTTTCGCAACCATGAATCTGTCCCGGATCTCCCCTTCGATGCCCCGCTCTGTGGAAAGATCAAGAATATCCAGAGAAAGCTCTTTTTCTCTAGCCTCTAGCTCTGTTAAACGTTGTGTCACAACATCAGTTTTATCCGTTGCGTCCCGGCTCTTCTCATACATCCCCCAGGCACCATTGGCAACCATAACAAAAACAACGGCAAGAACGATGATGGTCGGTTTTGCGTACATTGCCCTTCTTACACGATTACGCTCTTTAAAATCTAGCATGCGAGACATGACTATAGTATACCCCGTAGTGAGCCCTCACCGATAATCGAGGGTTGTGTATTTCTCGCCTAGCCAGTAAAATATCGATCGCATACAAGCTCTGGCGCATTAGGTCTACTACGAGGTATACTATTGAACAATCACCAAAAACATATGTCACTATTTCTCCGAGAAAAAAAGCACAAAAAATGGTTCAATCTTGTCTGGACCATTGTGGGTATCATGGTCATAAGTAGTATGGTACTCCTCTATCTCCCCGCCTTCCTCTAATAATACCATCTCCAAGAAACCTCTGAACACCAAGTCCGGCAAATTTCGGCTCTGTCATCAGGAAAATATGAAGTCCTATCTCGATAGGTCTTCATATTTTCCTGATGCCCCGCTCGAAATTTTCTCGGACTTATGTCCAGACCTTTCTTGTCGATGGTATAAACTTGATATTCTCGATGCAGTGCGAGACGGCAAGTAAAATACCCACAAATTGTACATAAATGTACTACTTGTGGGTATTTTGTGCAGTCAACGACGCAATGCGCTAGAATTTCTAATTTACTCGTCGGAGCGGATCATCTTGATGAACACATCCGCCGGAATGTTCACATTCCCCATCTCCTGCATCTTCTTCTTCCCCTTCTTTTGTTTCTCGCGCAATTTCATCTTACGCGTAATGTCGCCACCATAGAGATATCCCGTCACATCTTTTTTGAGTGCAGAAAGTCGCTCGGACGAAATGATACGACCCATCGCCTTCGCCTGCATCTTGACCACGATCATCTGGCGAGGCATCGACTTGGCCAATTTTTTTACCGCAGCCTCCGCCTCCTCTTGTGCACGTCTTCGCGAGACAACACGAGAGAATGCCGTCACGGCTTCATCGTTCACGAGAATATCAAGCCGTGTTACATCAGCATCACGGAAGCCGCCTATCTCGTATGAGAGACTTGCAAAACCGGATGAAATAGACTTGAGCTTATCAAAAAAGCTCCGCATAAGCTCGCGCAAAGGCATCTTAAATTCAACCTTAAAACGATTCTCTCCAAAGATCTCCGTGTTCCCCGTCTCTGCCTCATGCTCGAACAAGAGCTGTGTCACCGCACCGAGATAGTCCGGTGGTAAAATGATCTCACCATCTATCCAGGGTTCGCGCACCGAAACGATCTCGCCATCCTCAGGAAAAAGTGACGGTGAATAGATAATATCGGTTTTTTTGGTACTTTTCCGAGTGACCTCGTAGGTGATTGTCGGGGTTGTTACCACGAGCTCAAGGTCAAATTCTCGACGTAAGCGCTCCGTAATGATCTCGAGATGGAGCATCCCAAGAAAGCCACAACGAAATCCGCGACCCAGATTGCCTGATGCCTCCTCTTCAAAGGTCAGCGACGAATCCGAGAGTTGAAGACGCTGTAGCGCAAGGCGCAACGTCGGAAGATCATCCTGGCTCTCCGGGTACACGGACGCCCACACAACCGGACGGGGCTTTCCGTAGCCAGGAAGTGCAGGGAGCGGATTACGATAAAAGGTGACCGTATCTCCGACTGCGGCAATACCCGGACGTTTAATTCCGGTCACAATGTAGCCGATCTCTCCGTGAGAAAGGTCGGGCTTCGCAACCTCACCAGGGGCAAAGTATCCTGTTTCGAGCGCAAAAAATTTCTCCTTTGCCGCTGAAAAAGTAAGCTCTGAACCTTTCGTGATCGTACCGTCGAGAACGCGCACGTAAAGAATAACTCCCCGATGATTGGAATATGAAAAATCAAAGATAAGCGCACGCGCACTCTTCGTGCCGGGAAATTCTTCTTCGGGTGGCGGGATACGGAGAATGATCGCCTCAAGCAGCGCGTCGACCCCCTCCCCCGTTCTTCCGGAAACGAGCAGTACGCTCTCAGGCGGAACGGAAAGTAGAGCAACGACCTCATCGCGCACTTCGTCGACGCGAGCAAGTGGTGAGTCTATTTTTGAGAGGACCGGGATGATGGTGAGCCCATGCTCACGCGCCATGGCGAGCGTAGTGAGCGTTTGTGCCTGTACCCCCTGCGTCGCATCCACGAGGAGAAGACATCCCTCGACCGCCTTGAGCGCTCGCGAAACCTCATACGAAAAATCGATATGCCCCGGTGTGTCGATGAGGTTCAGGAGGTAGTGTTCCCCCTTATATTCGTGGTACATACGCACGGGCTGCATCTTGATGGTGATACCGCGCTCGCGCTCAAGTTCCATGGAATCAAGAACTTGTTCATGCATTTTTCGCTTTTCGATCGTATGCGTCGTCTCCAGCATGCGATCAGCAAGCGTTGACTTCCCGTGGTCGATATGGGCTATGATACTAAAGTTTCTGATCAGATTTTTGGACATGGGGCTTGTCATCAGATGACGAACTTTTTTGTTGCGGGGTCCCTGCGACTCGGTCACCATATATGAATATGTCTTCCTCATCGCTTTCCCCGCGCCGCAAATTTCATTCATCTGAAGATAAGCTCAATACTAGCACATATAACCCCGAAGAAAACCGCGCATAAAAAAACGAGGCAAATGTCTCGTTTTTACAAACAATAAACATATTCTCAATCTCGACTGCAGCCACAGCCCCCACCGTAGCTACTTTTCGTTCTCTCTGTGTCAGCATCAGTCCATTCTTCACGAGCCGTCGCCAAGAGGGTCTGGTAAACACCGGGGTTCTTCCGCAAGACCTTACTCATACATTCACGAGTGATGACAAAATTGTCAGCCACGAGTCGCAAGTAGATACATAGATAGACACCGCTCAAGACCGCCATTACCCCAAACAAAAGGGCATGCGAAACGAATCCTGAAAGAATCAATAGCGCGACTGACGCGTAGAATGGAGACATGAGCAGGCAAAGCCAGCAAAATGTCTGATGTCGATAGTCCACCGTTCTATTCAGTTGGTATGCCAACCGTGTGACAAACGTTCTGCGAATTTCATTATGAGTCACGATAGCTTCTCCACGAAAAAACTCTGTTCCAAGTCTAGCGCAATAATACCATTCGTCAACCTACGATCACAAACCCTCCTGTTCGGATATAATTGGCTTCGCTTTCCAAAACTTATGATGCAGAGAAGTCCACACTTCCTCAAGCTCTTTATTGTCCATAAGTCGAAGAAGAAATATTCCAGCACAGATACCCACAAGTCCCGAAAGTAGACCTTGCAAAAAGATTCCCAAAAATGATTCGAGATTTAACACATTTGCCAACACCTGTAGGGAATGATATGAAATAAAACCCATCACGACTGATGTCGTGAAACTATGCAAGAATGCATTTTTGATTGAACTGGCAAAATGTGCAAACTGTTTTTCAAGAAAATAAAAAAGCACACAGAGATTAAATATCATCCCTATTGAATACCCCAATGGGAGCATGAGTAGTGAGGTACCCGGCGTATCCTCTACGCGAAGAAGGGTCTCGGCAAAAAATTTAAAAGTCGCCTGATGAGCAAAGAGATAGAGA
>C687J35174_10004662_pt1 | contig 18319 bp, 24 predicted proteins | sample RifCSPhighO2_01_FD_35174 | JGI IMG/M metagenome (IMG submission 35174) | reverse complement strand
TTTTTTTAGTTAATTTTATATATCATCACGAATTTTTATATTTTTAATGGCTCCAAAAAAATATGTTTTAACAGGGGGACCAAGCGCAGGTAAAAGCTCTATTCTTATAGGTCTTGAATTTTCAGGCGAATCTGTAGTTAATGAGGCAGCTACTGATTATATAAGATATATGCAAGCCCAATTTAAGCCGGAACCATGAACAGAATCCAATTTTCAAAATATGATATTAAAGTTGCAACTTTTGAGAGAATGTAAAATATCTGAGAACTTGGAGAGAATATTTCTTGATAGGGGAATACCCGACGGTTTAGCTTATGAAAAAGAGGGTACTGAAAATTATCAAATAATTCTGGATATTGCAAAAAAGACGCGGTATGATCAAATTTTTGTTGTTAAACCCTTGGAGTTTACAAGAACTACTCAAGTAAGAAGAGAAAATCGTGGAGAAGCTTTAGAACTATGTCAAAAGATGGATGAAGTGTATAAAGGTTTAGGTTATACGCCTTTAAAAATAGAGGCAGGGCCTTTAGAAGAACGAATTAAATTTATATTTGAACATTTAAACTGAAAAATTTCTCGAGAAACTTTGTTAAGCTAAAATAATTTATTCACTACATCAACAGTATAAAGTATCATTGCTTGTGCCTGGCTTTTGGTAGGGTTAAATGTAACTTGTTTAATATGCACAGAGTCAATTCTGACCTTATTTATCAAATGTATTTGTTCAGTAATTCCGGGATCAAACAAAACGTTTAATTCCTTAAGTTTAGCAATCAATTTTCCCAAGCCGGCGCCTGGCGAAGTTTCCAATATATCTTTACGCGTTAATTCATAATATTTGCGGTGCAGACATGCTTCTAAAATACGGCCGCACAAAATTGCGCAAGACCTATAACATCCATTTTCAAAACATTTTTTCGTTTCTTCAATATCAGTTAAAACTTCGACTTTGATCATATTTGGCAGGTTAACTATCTCAAAATCAATGTTAACTTTTTGCACTTTGGGTAAAACATTTTGTAACTCTTTTAATGCTTGCAACATTTCGGATTGCCGGTATTGGCCCCCGGCACTTGCTAATGCATTAACCAATTCTTTAANTCTAACAAAAGATTCATATTTTTTTACGCTTTTATCAAGCTCATTGCCAATTTTCATAATCTCTTTAACAGAATTTTCAAGCAGTTTGTTATAATGCGCCTGTTTTTGTTTCTTGAACTCGTCCAACACAATGTCTTTATCAAGCTTATTTTTGAGAATGGCGTTTACAACACCGGTCATATTTTCAGTTATCTCATAGAGTTTTTGTAAATCTTCTTCCATAAACAGAGACAGATGTTCAAACTTTATATAGTTAACGTGCAAAGGTTTTTAAACAACAAAAATAAATTTAAAATTACGGTTTAAATTAAACGAAAAGTCCGATTTTTTTGTTGTGGTTCAGTTCTTAGCGCTGCCTGATAAGCAATCCGTTCCAATAAATTCTCAATAACTTTAACAGGGAGTTTTTTATCACTATAAACATTAATTGATCTATCCATTTGTGTCTCCGGATTATTCCAATCCTGGCTCCATGGAAATAAAACAACTACATTTGCGCAGCCAATTTTATATTCAAGCTTCCCGTACCAAGAATATCCGTCTTCGGTTTTTCCATTTAAACTATGTTTAGCACCTGGAGAAACTGCTTTACCTATTTCTGCAAGTATATCATTATTGAGTGATCTTACATTCCAAACTCTATTTAAATGATCAATAATTTCACAAGGATACTGAACAACAAAACCTTCCAACCCTGTCTGCGTCATTTCATAAGTCATTTTTATTTCACCAAATGGTTTAATTATTAAAATTAGGAATAACTGCTTCTTTATATAAATATTCTTAATATTTTTTATACAAATTTAATACTTAATCAAAAGTAAAACATTTTAAACATATATTTGAATCCATAGATAAACTTGAACTTATAGATAAGATATAATATCAACTTTAATCTTTCTCGGTATGTAGAAAGTCTGCATTTTCACATATTAGTTAAATGTCAGCCGCCAGTGAAACACATTGGTGAATAATTATATTTTGCGTCTGATTTTCTACTTATCCTTCTTAAATTCTTTTAAATAATTTTTATATCTTTCATTGTCTTTTAAACGGCCATATATTCTTTCATACAATTCCCTAATATCGGCGGACTCGCCTTTTTCCATCCTATCGACAAACTGGTAAGCATCCATGACAACACCATCCGCAAATATTTTCCCAGGACCTATTTGATTTTCATGCTCCCAAATAAGAAACTCTAAAAAATCTTTATCTGGCTTCCAATCATCCACATTATTTACCTTGCTCATTTTATTCACCTTCCAATTATTTATCATTCCACCAAGCATAAATCAATATTAAAGCGCCAACTGTTAATGCAATGTCTGCAAGATTAAATACTGGCCAAAATCCTAAATTTATATAATCTATGACATAGCCATATGTAACTCTATCAACTAGGTTGCCTAAAGCTCCGCCAACAATTAAAGCAGCAGAAACACAAACATTTCTTTCTTTAAAATAAATAGGTTTTGATAAATATAAATAAATAATAATTGAGATTATGATGAATGTGAAAACTGCAAACACTAAATTCCCTCCTTTAAATATCCCAAAAGCAGCGCCAGTATTATTTGTAAAACGGAATATCCCTGATACAGGTTTATGTATATTAAAATAGTTCTTTATTAATTGATCAAAAAAAAAAATACTTAAACTAATTAAAAAAAAAAAGCGTTGTTTCATTATTCTTCGGCAATTTTTTCTATATGCGCAAGCCTTGCGTCAATGCTTTCCATTTTAGCTTTTACCGCATCAAGTTTTGCAAGGATTAATTCAGTATCTCTATCCATACCCCCCTCGTTAACTGGCTTTTGCCGTGTAAAAGGGATAATTGGTTTACTTGGCACACCGGGAGCTTCATGTTCAAGACCCATATCGCCCATATCAGATTCCATACCTAAATGTTTATTAAAATCTGTTTCCCCAAAAGACATTTTATTTTCTGAATAAGGTAAATCCGGGATTGGTTCTTCTTTTTTTTTCCAAAACATTAATTTATCTAAGAATGTCAACAAAATCACCTTTTCGTTCATCAATTAAATTATTAATTGCAACTGCTGCTGCAACAGCTCCTTGTTCACTAACTTCTACAACTTGTGTGAATGCTTGTTTGAATAATGATAATGGTATAAGTTTAATAGATTTAAATAGTGCCGTTTCCGGATATACAAGCACACGTTTATCTTTGACTTTTGAGACTATGAATAATGGCCCTTCTTTTTTAATTGCATTTGCAAATAAACCTGAAAACAAACTGCTTCTAAACATTTCATCCTGATCTTTTGGGATATTCAAATTAAGGGTTTGTCCAAGGTTAATCTCCATAAAATCTTTAGTGGGGGTATCAGAATCTAACATTTCTTTGACTTGGGCTAACTTGAGTTCTGTCCCAAAAACATTTAAAGTATCAATTTTTTCAAAAGCAGTAAAATCTATTATAAATAATTTATAATTCTCTCCTAATATAGCATCATAATCTTCTTTTGTGAACGGATCTTTATAACTATCCATAACTTCTCTGCTCAATGGATATATGGGAGTTTTGACATTTTGTGGATCTGCTTTAAACCCTGATATTAAATAACCTTTATCCTGCAACAAAAAGAGTTTAGGTGACTGTTCCCACCCTTCTTTAAATTCTGTAACATCAATATATATAAAATATGAAAATACCACTAACAATAATGTTACTATTGTTGATGCCAGGAAAAACATTTTTAAGAATCCTTTGACAATCTTAGTTAGCAAAGCTAATAAGAGCAATATAAATATAATTGAAAACACAAATAAATAATTCATGCATAAATATAGAAATCAAAAGTATTTAAACTTTAGCATTGCCCATTATAGAATATCAAAAACTTTATAAATAAGAAGATTTAGCATTAAATGAAAGCAATCTTATTGAAAAAATTGCATTAAATTGAGTGATATTATGGAAAAAGTGACAAAAAAAGTGATAATATATTCAACACCAACATGCCATTATTGTGTACAGGCTAAAGAATTTTTTGATGAAAATAAAGTTAAGTATAGAGATTTTAATGTGGCTGAGAACGAAAAAGCTAGAGAAGAAATGGTTAAAAAGTCTGGGCAAATGGGGGTGCCAGTTATTGTGATAGGCAACGAAATAATTGTTGGTTTTGATAAGTCTAAAATCAAAAAAGTATTAAAATTATAAAAATGGCTAAATATAAAATAATACATGAAAGAGATATTTGCATAGGTTGCGGCGCGTGCGCAGCAATTTGTCCTGCAAATTGGGTAATGGCCGATGATGGCAAATCCAAACCAAAAAAGACCGATTTAAACGAAATTGGCTGCAACCAGGAAGCGGCTGACGGATGTCCTGTGCATTGTATCCATATAAACAAAATCTAAAATATCTAAATTTTTTAATACCTTAATATTTATATAGAATGATATGGAATCATGAAACAATTAATTACAGGAAATAGAGCAATTGTACTTGGAGCATTAAAAGCAGGACTTGGTTTTTATGCAGGTTATCCAATAACTCCTGCATCTGAAATAATGCATGATCTTAGTGATGAAAATATTACTTTTATACATGCAGAAGATGAGATTGCCTCTATTAATATGATTTTAGGGGGTTCAATGGCTGGGAAGAAAACTATGACTGCTACCTCCGGGCCAGGATTTAGTTTGATGCAAGAAGCAATTGGTTTCGGTCACATGACTGAAACGCCGTGTGTAATTGTTAATGTGCAAAGAGTTGGCCCTTCTACTGGTATGCCAACATTCGCGCACCAGGGGGATATATTACAGACAGTTTATGGTTCACATGGAGATTATTACCCTATAGTTTTTTACCCTAACTCTGTTGAAGAATGTTATATATATACTATTGAAGCTTTTAATGCCGCGGAAAAAGCCAAATGTCCGGTTATATTATTAAGCGATGCATTCCTCTCAAAAATGTATGAGTCAGTTGATTTGAAAGATATTAAAATAAAAACTGAAAAACGTGAAAGAAAAGCCTTTAGTAAAAATGACCCTACAATACATTTGACAGGGTTACTTAATGATAATGGATTACCAAAAACACTTGATTCTTTATATTATAAAAAATGGTTAAACCGGATTAAGGATAAAGTTGAGACTGCTGCGAAAAGTTTTGAATATTACGAATATATCCCTAATAAAAAATCAGATACTTTATTGATTGCTTACGGTATAACTTCCAGGGTCATAATGGAACTTAAATTTCAATATTCTATATTTAGGCCTATTAGGCTTTTCCCTGTCCTTGACGAACTCAAAAGGGTTGCTAAAAAGTATAAAAAAATAGTTGTGATTGAAATGAATAATGGGCAGTATAAGACAATTGTTGAGGCAGAACTAAAACGGGAGATTGAATTTATCCCCCAGCTCGGCGGTAAAATAAGTCTCGAGGACATTAAAAAAACTTTAGAAAAATGATAAACCTTAGAACAGAAAGATTACCTACGCCGTGGTGCGTAGGCTGCGGACTTAATACTATGTTGATACAAACTGCCTCATTACTTAACAAGTTGGGCTATAATAAAACAAATACCGCAGTTTTTTCAGGCATAGGATGCACAGCAAGAGCATCTGGTTTTTTTGACATAGACGGTGTTAATGGACTGCATGGCCGGGCAATTCCACTTGCTGAAGGCTGCAAACTTGCAAATCCAGATTTAAAGGTAATTGTTATATCAGGTGATGGCGATTTAACTGGGATCGGAGGCAACCATTTATTGCATTCTGCAAGAAGAAATACCGATATTACGGTTATTTGTTCTGCTAACGAAATTTATGGAATGACCGGAGGCCAGGTTTCACCATTAACAAAAAAAGGCACAAAAACATTAACAACCCCTAAAGGGTCAGAGTATGAACCATTAAATCTCTTCGGATTATTTACATCAAACAAAAAACATTTTTATGCCAGAACTTCCGTAGCGCATGGTGTTCACATGGTAAGATGTATTGAAGAAGCATTAAAACATAAAGGTTTTTCTTTTGTAGAAATACTAAATCCATGTTATACTAGTCTGGGCGCAAGAATAGGATTTAATTCATTCAAAGAAATGCTAGATGATATTAAAGAAAAGTACACAATTACTGAAAATAAAGATAAATTGGGGGATTATGAGTTAGGGATTATAAAAAGATAAAATGACTAAAATAATCGTGCACGGAATTGGGGGACAAGGAGTAAAATTGCTCAGTGAAACTTTAGCTTATATCCTTTCTGATATAGGTAAAAACTTAACTCTTGTTTATGAATACGATTCAATTATGCGCGGGGGTTCAATCACCGCATTTTTGGTATATGGTGAAGAAGAAATAATTAATCCGATGATTGATGAGGCAGATTACCTGATTGTATTAAGTAAAACCACTCAATTCAAAGGTAAAACTAAAATTATTGAACAAACTATATACGGAGAAGGTCGCGAGACGACTGAGATAAAAATCCCCTTAAACTCAATTGCAGAAGAATTGGGCAATAAAAAATTAGTCAATATGGTAACATTAGGATATTTATTGAAAATATTAAAGATCGACATTAAAAAACTTGATCTGAAAAAGGCGTTACCAGAAAAACTGTTAGAAGAAAATTTAAAAGCAATCCAATCCGGATATGCTTATGAAGAAAGAAGCGAATTATAATACATTCCCTTAGGAAAATTAAAGCATTGCATTGATTAACTATTAAACTGATTTTTATAACCTGGCGCAGATGCTGCTACAATTAATGGTTCTTGACTGAATATTTTTTGCGCAAAGTACTTTAATCTTTTTGGAGACACATTGCCAATTTCTTTAATGCTAGTGTCGGTAATTAACCGATTTTTAGAAAATTCACGCCGTATGATTTCTTCAACTAAATTATCAATATAATAATAATTAGGTTTCAACCTTCGTTTAGTTTGTGATATCTTCCCTTTAAAATAATCATTCTTTAATTCTTGAGAACCTAATTCATGTAATGTATTTAATACTATATTGATTCCCTCATCGAGGTTTTGAGGATGAATTCCAGGCACGCCAATCACTGCTAAAGGTATGCCCTGGTCCCATTCAAATTCCACGTCCGTTGAATAACATAAACCTCTTTTTACTCTTAATTCCCCGATAATTTTTCCAGTAAAGTTAGTTAAATTTCCACCACCAAGCACAGTTTCAAGAACAGTTGCAGTTGCAAAGTCTTGTTTTTTTAAATTAGACATAGGGTAAATTACATAAAAAAAGCTTAGGTCTAGTTCTCTACAATGTTCATCTTTCAAATCTTTAAATTCTACATATTTTTTGCCCGGTTTAAATTTCCAATCTATTTTTAGTTTATCAAATTCTCGGGATTTAAGCTGACCAAATGTATTTTTTACCCCTTCAATAAAAACTTCCGTATCAATATCGCCAGTACATGCCATAACCATATTATTTGGAACATAAAAAGTATTTGTGAATTTTTGGACATCTTCCAATGATAAGTTTTTAACGGATTCAACAGTTCCAATAATAGCTTTTTCAAGCGGAGTTCCTTTATATATCACCGGCCACATTATTCTCTCATGAAATCTATCCAGAGAACTTCTATGAAAATCTCTTAATTCACTAATAACTGCGCTTTTTTCAGTTTCAAAACCTTCTTCAATAAAATTATTATTAGATATAGCATCATAAAATAAATTTATAACATCACAAACCTGGTTCTTTTGCGAGTCGGCATAAAATATCGTATCTGTAAAACTAGTCATTGCATTATAATCTATCCCAGCCCATTCTAATGCTTCTTGATACTGATCACCGGTCATATTCCGGTTGGTTCTAAAGAACATATGTTCAACTAAGTGCGCTAACCCATTTTTTGCAGCAGGTTCATCTATTGAACCTACATTAATCCCCAGAGACGTATAAGCCCCATGCACATCTACTTTTTTTGTTATAATCACAAGCCCATTGTCAAGCATTACTCGGGTTTTGCCCTTTGTCATAAGATTTTTATAGGGTATGGTTTATATATAGTTATTCAACTAAAAATATGTATTTTGAAGACTATAGATGTTTATATATCAAACACTTGTGTTTTTTGTTATGGACAAAGAACAACTGGCTCATTTGTTATTCCCGCACCAGGAGGTTAGAAAGATCCAGGATGATTTAATCAAAGACGTGAATGAAACAATCTCTTCCCGGTCTCATTTAATTGCGCATGCCCCGACCGGCTTAGGCAAAACCGCAAGTTCTTTACCAATTGCTCTTTCATACGCAATTAAAGATGATTTAATAGTTTTTTTTTTGACATCAAGACATACCCAGCATAAAATTGCAATTGACACCTTGCGAGAAGTAAAAAATAGATATAACTCTGAATTTGTAACTATAGATATTATAGGGAAAAAGTATATGTGTGTTGCGCCAGGCATTGAAATATTACGAAGCGGAGATTTTATTGAATATTGCAAATTGCAAGTTGAAGAGGGCAAATGCGAATTTTACAATAATACTAAAAATAAAGGCAAACAAACTCCGGATGCAGCTATAGCCTTAAAAAATATTGAATCTTTAATGCCTTGTCATTCTGAAGAGATTATTAACGAATGTTCAGCGTATAACCTTTGTCCATATGAAGTTTCAATGTTTCTTTCAACAAAAGCAAAAGTTGTTGTTGCAGATTATTATTATATTTTTAACGACCATATAAGAGAAACTTTTTTTAAAAAAGCAGGATTAACTTTAGACAAATGCATTGTAATAGTTGATGAAGGCCATAATCTTCCTGCCAGATTAAGAGAGCTTATGACTGTTAAACTCACAACTATCATGCTTGAAAGAGGCATAAAAGAAGCGCGAAAATATAAATATGAAGAAACGGCATTAAATCTTGAAATGTTAAAAATGATTCTTCAAGACTTTGGTAATAAGAGTTCTGAATNTGAACTTCTGATTATCCGGGAACATGTTATTGATGAAATTAAAAAAACCGTAAATTATGAACAATTAANAGCTGACCTTGAATTTATTGCTAAAGAGATTAGAGAAAAGCAGAGATCATCGTACATTGGTTCAATTGCAAATTTTTTAGTTAAATGGCCTGGCGAAAACATTGGTTACGCAAGAATCCTGCAAAAAAATAAAGAAATGATTGCTTTAACATATCGCTGTTTAAATCCGGGACCAATATCTGGACCTATTATTGAACAAACGGTATCAACTATTTTAATGTCCGGCACGTTAACTCCAACAAATATGTACCGCGAATTATTAAGATTTCCAAAAAATACAATTGAAAAAAGTTATCAGTCGCCTTTTCCAAAAGAAAATAAACTTGCTTTAGTCATTCCGGAAACAACTACTAAATTCACTTCCAGAACTGAATCAATGTATAAACATATCTCGATAATACTTGTTGAAATCACTGATAAAGTTCCGGGTAATTCAGTAATATTTTTTCCATCATACTACTTAAGAGACCAAGTTAACGAGTTTTTCTTGACTGCTTCAAAAAAAACAATCTTTTCCGAAAAACAAGCTATGACAAAACAAGAAAAACTTGACATGCTTGAAAGATTTAAACTGTATAAAAATAGCGGAGCTGTTCTGTTGGGCGTAAGTTCTGGAAATTTTAATGAAGGAATTGATCTGCCCGGTGATTTGCTTAAGTGTGTTGTGATAGTTGGGTTGCCTTTACAAAAACCGGATTTGGAAACATCAGAACTGATTAAGCATTATAATGAACTTTTTGGCAAAGGGTGGGATTATGGTTACTTATTTCCGGCATTTTCAAAATGCTTGCAAGGTGCAGGCCGCTGTATCAGAACATCAAGCGACAGAGGAGTTATAGTTTTTTTAGATGAACGGTTTGCATGGAATCAATACTTCAGATGTTTTCCTGCAGATTATAATGTAAAAATCATTAAAAATTATTATCCTAACATGATAGAAGCATTTTTCAAGAAAAAAAGTTAATTGGCATAATTAATTAACTAATATCATTGAAAACACCCATTCTCAATCGAAACAGGGACCGCCAGTGAAACACATTGACCAGTTAAACCCCTAATAATAAAAATCTCTATCATTGCAAGTAGTGAGGTATGTCAATCTAAACTCAATAGCACTTATTCAACTGCACCGGAATTTCTGCATACTTAAAAGAATAAGTTTTATAAATTCTAAATTCATCATAGATATGTGAAGAGGAAAGATTTTGCTAAAATAAAAAAAGTGTTTATAGTAACCGCAATAATTATTCTTTTAACCTTTCTTTTTCCCTTAACACAGCCTGTTGAGTGCAGCAAGCCATATATAAGATATTATTTCAATTTTTGCTGTATTGACAAAAATTTTAATAATATATGCGATATCAATGAGAGGTTGGTTGACGTTGCATGCCAAAATCAATGTAAAAATGATATTTGTGATGGACCCAATCTATTAAAATGTTTTAACGGAACTTTTGGTTGTACAAGGTTTGCGGATTTAGGCATCCTTAAAGGCGAATGCGGTGTTGAATGTTTTAATAATACTGAATGCGGAGCTTTGAACTATTGTGAAAATTATGCCTGCAGAACAGTTAAACTTAAATGTGAACAAAATTGTGAAATAGGCATGGAAGTTATTGAACAATCGTTTAAAGACCGGATTTTAAGATTTACTGTCCAAAATAATGACCCACGTAAACAATATATTGCATGTTTTACCTTTCTTCAAAGTAAAATTGAAGAACAACATTTATTATATAGACTTACTTCAAAATCAATTAAATCTTTCAAGATTACGGTGCCTAAAAATGACATATTGCATTTTGCATGTTCATATGTTGACAAATCAAAAAATCCATTTGGAAATAAACAAATATTTTTGTTTAACCCTGAAAAGTTAGACAGCATCTTGAATAAGTAAACTTTAAATACAATAACATATAACTCATATGCAGGTGATGAAATAATGGGAATTGAATGCAAACCTTCTGCAGGCAAAAGCAAATTAAGCCCGAAAATTTACGATTTAGTTATTATTGGCGGTGGGCCTGCCGGAATGGGTGCCGCTATATACGCATCAAGATATAAAATTAATTGTGTGATAGTTTCACCAGCACTTGGAGGCATTATCGCGGATGCGCATACTATCGAAAATTGGTTAGGCGAAAATTCTATATCAGGCATGGATTTAGTTAAAAAGTTTGCAGGGCATGTAAAAGCACAAAAAGTTCCTATTATTGAAGAATGCGCAACAAAAATAACTCAAAATCAGGCTAATCCTGGATTATATAATGTTTATACTGATACCAAAATTCTTAGAACTAAATTTGTTCTTATTTCTTCGGGTCTAATGAGAAGAAAACTTAATGTGCCTGGAGAAAAGGAATTTTCAGGCAAAGGCATTAGTTATTGCGCAACATGCGACGCGCCACTGTTCAGGGGTTTTAATGCTGCAGTTATAGGCGGCGGTGACAGTGCTGCATCAGCTGCAATTCTTGCGGCAAAATATGCTAAACAAGTTTACATTATTTACCGTAAAGATAAACTTAAAGCTGAACCATATTGGCAAGACATGATAAAAAGAACAAAAAATATTAAAGTTATGTACAATACCAATGTTACTGAATTCTTAGGGGATAAAATGTTAAAAGGCGCAAAGCTTGACAATGGTAAAGAACTAAAACTTGACGGGGTAATTGTTGAAGTAGGTTCAGTGCCAACGGATATGCTAATTAAAGATTTAAAAGTCAAGACTGATGATAAGGGATATATTATGGTTGATCAGACAATGCAAACAAATATTAAAGGGATATATGCTGCTGGTGACGTTAATAACGCTTCTAACAATTTTAAACAGATTGCAACAGCATTTGGTGAATCTGCCGTTGCAGCTAACGCTGTGTTCATGAATTTACACAAGAATAAGTATTCTTAAATGTCACATTGTATTTCTTACAGAGACTATTACTCGGGCACTGCCCGGAGTCATCCCATTATCGATTAGTATACACACCGGATAATACAATTATTCGGCAAAATTTATATATTCTAAAAATACTAGAAGTATATGAGACTTAATAAACGCATTAAAATCCTGCTCTATGGGGGAACTATGTGGTATTTTGGCGAGGGGATGCTTGGTCCGCTTTTTGCAATATTTACTGAAAGAGTAGGCGGAACTATTTTAGATGTTTCATGGGCATGGGCGACTTACCTTATTTTTGCAGGATTTCTCTACATAATTGTCGGTAAAATAACAGATATCCGCGATAATAAAGAAAAAGTAATGCTGTTTGGCTACGCGCTTAACACATTATTTACTTTTGCATATTTATTAGTTTCTGTTCCATGGCATTTATTTATTGTTCAAGCAGGATTAGGGATTGCCGCCGCAATGGCTACTCCAACATGGAATGCTCTTTATGCAAAACATGAAGATCGAAAAAATGGCGGGTTTCAATGGGGTCTTTCCGGAGGAATGGCTCAAATAATCACGGGAATAGCAGTTATTATTGGGGGTTACATTGTAAGTTATTTTTCATTTACAACATTATTCATGTTAATGGGCACTGTTCAAGCGTTTGCCACATTTATACAATTACAAATAATAACAAATAAATAAATCTAATTCTGCGATTTCTTTGCTTCATGGGCTTAATACGAAAAAGAGTATGGCTTTTTTTGTACATTAAACCCTATATTTTGTTGTATCCGGCAGCTTGCTACCCTAATTAATTAAACGCGCGAAGTTCAAAAATATTTCATAATTTGCAGTGGTTGGGATTTTTATTAATCGAAAATATATTTTAAGTTATTTTTAAGTCAAATTGATTCGCATTGGTGGCACTGGCGTTATGATCACAAAATTTAAGGAATGATTTCGCAGCCATTGTATTTGATATGTTCAAAATCTTTTAAAGAGATTGTATTGTTTTGGATAAGTTCTTTTATATTAGGAAGCGCCTTTCTAAGTTCATCAATCAAATTGTAAATTGTTGGACAAAGGATGTGGTAACCTTCATTTTTCCATGGTTTTAAAATATTTGAGTAAAGGCATCTTCCGCCGCAGGTTTCAAATTCTTTACAAGAAGCGCAGGGTTCTTTGCAGCTCACTTTTTTTAGGCTGTTCGGATCTGTATCTTTAATATGTCCCAAATAATAATCTTTCATGCCAAGCATAATTGGGCAGGGAATGATTACACCGTCTGTCTGTATTGAATAATTAGAATGGCCTGAACCACATCTAAGCCTAGTTGTTTGATTTTTGAGTAAATCATATGTTACATCTAAGAACGGGTACAACTTTAAAACACGATTATTTTGTTTCATATCGTTTATCCAGAATTCTATGAGTTTTTTTATCCCGGGATTATAAGAATTATTTGCCCATTCAATAAAATTACGTTTTTTTAAATCATTCTCCCAAAACATTGCATTGAGTTGCCAATGGATACTTGTGTAACCAATGTTTATTAAGTGTGTAACTGCTTTGTAAATATCTGTGTTTTCCATTACTGCCATTCTTGCAATAATTTCTCCCTTATATCCATTATCTTTTATGTATTGAATATTTTTTAGAACCGTTTCGTAAACAGTATTACCCCTATATCGGTTTGTTAATTCTTTATCACCATCAATTGATGTTAATATTGTGTGAAATTTGTTTGTGCATCTACTTGGCAGTTTGTTAAGATAGATTGCATTAGTTTGAATCATCCACTGTTTAGGGTTGATTTTATCCATTATTTCTTTGATTTTATTTAGATTGCATAATGGTTCTCCTCCATAAAAAGTTAATGTGCAGTCTGGATCTTTATCGCAGAACCTTTTTAAGTCTTGGATGTTGTAATCAATATTTTCAGGATAAGTGATATCAATATTTTCGGGCAATTCATTTACAAAATCATCGCAAGATGCGCCGTAACAATATTCACATTTTAAATTACATTTTGTTGTGAGGATTATATGGTAAAACATAAAAGGCGTGAGTTATTTTGTTATTTATAAAGTTAAGTGAAAACAATAATAGTTTCTCAAGGTTAAACTTTATTCGCGGTGTTTCTTCTTTCGCGCAATCAGGATAGTATACATTTTTTAGATACTTTTATAAATCAAATTAATTATTATTTTTGTATGAAACGCTTTTTAATTATTTTTGGGCTATTACTAATATTTGCCAGTATTGTGTCTGCCGAAACAGTAAAAATAACAAATCCGGTAAATGATTATGCCGATATTTTTACGGCCCAAGAAGAGCAACAATTAAATCAAATTCTTTTAACGATATTTAATTCTAAAATTGCAGAATATTCAATTGTTACAATTAATTCGTTAGAGGGCAAATCAATAGATGGTTACTCTTTAGAGCTTGCTCAAGGGCATTTAGGGGACTCTGAAAAAAATAATGGTTTACTTTTACTAATTGCTCTTGAAGAGAAAAAGTATCGGTTTGAAGTCGGCAGAGGGGTTGAGTATATTATTAACGACGCCAAAATTGGGCGGGTTGGCAGAACTTATATGGTTCCTTATTTTAAGGAAGAACAATATGGGGCCGGAGCTGTCCAAGCTAGCTTAGCTATCCAGGCAATATTACTTGGAGATACAAATTCTACATATTATGTTGATGAACCTGTCAATGCTCGATTTAATCTTCGTATAAACTTAGTTTACATAATATTTATTTTTATATTAATTTTAATACCGACCATAATTGGCGGTTTTCGTTCAAAACACCGAAAAGATAAATACTTTGATGCTGCAGCCGGGGCAATAATTTTATTTGGAGGCAGGCGCAGAGGTGGATCAGGAGGAGGATTTTCAGGGGGCAGTTTTGGCGGATTTGGTGGCGGCGGATTTGGCGGCGGCGGAGCAGGGGGTTCCTGGTAAATACTTAAAAATAAAGGGTGATTATTATGGTAAAATTTCATAGAGAGACCGGGGAAAAATACTTATTATGCCCGCGTTGTAAAAAGGACATGGAGAAATTACAGCGAAATGACATAGTGATAGACGTTTGTAAAAAATGCGGAGGCATGTGGGTAGACTCTGGAGAATTAGAAAAATTAGCTGAAATTAAGGAGGAATTGAAATGAAAAAAAATAATCTGATATTGATTGGAATTATTGCATTAGTTGTGTTGCTGTCGGTTATATGGGTTGTTGTATCGTATAACAGCCTAGTAAGTTTAGATGAAACTGTAAAAGAAAAATGGGCATATGTTTTAACAGCATATCAGCGAAGGGCAGATTTAATTCCAAATTTGGTAGCAACAGTACAAAAGTACACAAATTATGAGGGTGAATTATTAACTGCAGTAACAGAAGCAAGGGCTTCAGTCGGTAGAGCATCATCACCCGGACAATTAGCATCTGCTGGAACAGAAATGAATTCTGCAATTTCTAGACTTTTAGTTGTAATGGAGAATTATCCAGTGTTAAAGGCAAGTGAGCAATTTATTACGTTACAAGATGAGCTTTCTGGCACAGAGAACAGAATCAAAGCAGAAAGAGACATTTTTAATACTGCAGTTAAAGAAATGAACATTAAAGTCAGAAGTTTTCCATCAAATATGGTAGCAGGAATGTTTGGTTTTGGTTTAAAAGAAGGTTTTGAATCAGAAATAGGCGCAGAAAAGGCTTTAGATGTTAAAGAGTTGTTTACAGAGTGAATTGAGAAGCAGTATAGAAGTTTGTCCATCTTTAATTAATTCAGATGATTTTGGTTAAAATATCATTTGAATATTTTTTATTTTTTTAAAAAGAATTAGTTCTTTATATTACTTAATGGCGGGATCAAAATATAGGCGTCCCCTAGTTGCGGACATGTATCTGAGAGTCTGACGCCGGAGCCCGGATTTGAACCGGGAAATCCCAAAGGAAACAAGCTTTCCAGGCTTGCGCAGTTTCCTGCACATTATACAAAATAGTATGTATTTTGTAATTTGTGAACCAGGTTGTGCCACCCCGGCGTATAGAAATTAAATAAGCAGACTCTTTATAAAGGTTGTTGAAAAAAAGTGCTGTTGTGTTATCTCGTAATTATTACCGTTTGGGTTTAATACCCCGCAGCTTGCTGCGGTAACTTAATAACCAAAAAGGACTTTCATTTCCAAATGGAAGTAAAAAATGTTAGTATAATCGGTAATGGTAGTGAGTGGTTGATATTTAAAATCTAATTTTCCGCCAGTGTGTTTTATAGGGGTTTTGGTTTAGATTTAGTTATTTATTTTTGTAATATTCGCTTTTATCTATTTGATCTAATAACTTTTTAATTTCTTCTACTTTTATTATTCCGCCTATTCCTCTATCCATTGTAGTAAATGAAGTAATACCAATTAATTCTGGTTGTCCGTCGCGCAGGGCATATACCGGGCCGCCTGATTGACCTATATTTGTGGTCATATCTACATTAAAGAAATGGTCATCTGTTGGAATGAAAGGGTTGCCTGTTGATGCCACTATGCCTTGTGTTATCATTTTTGCAAAATTATATGGATGGCCGACGGCCATTACATAGTCTCCGGGCTCAAGTTCACTGGTGTTACCCCAATACATGTTAGGATGAAATTTGCTTGTAAAAGCTCTGAAACCGGGCAATTCTTCAATAATTGCAACATCACTCGCTTTGTGCTCTCCGAGAAGTTTTAAGGGGGCTTTAAATGACACTATTTCTTCTATATCCGCGAGTCCTGGTAACTGCATTTTCATATAAATTTCCATGATTTCTAAACTAAACTCTGAATTTTTTAGACGCACATTATAAGGATTAAAAGTCATACTTTTAATGATGTTTGTCGGAGGTTGAGCATCAATAACGTGTTGGCATGTTGCTAAAGTCATTTTATCTTTATTATCAATTAAAATTGCCGAGCCTATTGATTCAGTTGATACATCAAAAATCCTGCCTTCTGGGATAAGTTCAGTAACTTCAAAGGTGTGTACGCTGCGTATTTTATGGGTTTGAGACATTAAGTCTTCAAGTGAACCATTATACCAATTATTGTTTTTGTCATATTTTCTATCAAAACCACGCATTTGAGTTTTAATATAATTTTTAATTTTAGTTTGTTCTTGTGAAATTTCTTTTTGTTTAATTATAGACTCTAAATCTTGCGCATTTATGCAGGGTATCCCTAAGCCAGTAACAGAAAGAGATGTTGCAAGCATTGCGCTTAAACCTCTTTTTTTAAAATGATTAATTTCCATATATCTATTATAGAAGTAGGATATTTATTTATTATAGAAGTATGATATTTTTTTTATTACCGTTTGGGTTTAATACCCCGCAGCTTGCTGCGGTAACTTAATAACCAAAAAGGACTTTCATTTCCAAATGGAAGTAAAACATGCCAGTCATTGTACTTACAGAATCAGATACCACTTGGTTTTTGTGATTAAATATCGTAAATCTTTAATTACAGAAGAGACTTTTGAATTTATAAAACTAATTTGTCAAGGAATTGAAAAGCGTTATTTTCTTCGTTTTGATGCTGTTGGGACTGATGGAAATCATTTACATATTGTAGTTGAGGGCACTCCAAGATATTCTCCTTCTCGCATAATGCAGATATGTAAAAGTGTTCTTGCAATCCAAATATTTAAGCAATTTCCTAAATTGAAAGAGGAACTATGGGGAGGTGAATTTTGGAGTGATGGTGGACATATCGATACAGTAGGTGATGGTCGTGCATTAGATGAAGTTAAAAAATATGTAAAGAATCAAGGTTTAAATTCAGATCAATTAACTATTTTTGAATTTACCTCGCCGTAATACCCCACAGCTTGCTGTGGAATGAGCGAAGCGAATGGTGGGATAGGCGAGGTTATATCGTTTTATTATCCAAAACTTAACTGTCTACAACAAACACAGACATTCCCGTCCATTAATGATTGGTATCCCATTTAATTACAAGCGTTGCTATGCTACGAGTGCAATCTCTTTTAAGAAAAAAGGGAAAATGCGAAAAACACAACTTTTGCATAGTCCTGCAATATTAGACAAATATATTGGTCTTGCAAAAATGATTATTCAAATTCAAAAGGATTTATTGTTGGAAAAATAGGGGAATTAAAATTACAATTTCAATGTTGTAATATTACTGATTCCATGTTCGTTCATGCTAATTCCATATAAATTATCAGCTTCACCGATTACAGCATCATTGTGAGAAATAACGAGATACTGCGCGTGGTCGCAATACTTCCGAACTAGTTTTGCAAGTTTTTCGGAGTTATGTT
>C687J35174_10004650_pt1 | contig 18343 bp, 16 predicted proteins | sample RifCSPhighO2_01_FD_35174 | JGI IMG/M metagenome (IMG submission 35174) | reverse complement strand
GAGCTTGCAGGAGGATTTAAGGTGGAAAATAACAAAATTCATTTCTTAGAAGAAGCATTATGCCAATCTTTTTCTAAAGTAAAACGCGAAAAAGAAAAAGTTGACGTAATTTTTGACATTAAATCTGATTTAAGTTCAGTAAGTATGAAAAATTGGCGGGAAATAGAAAAGCTGACACCCTTTGGCCTAGGAAATGCTAAACCAACCTTTCTTTTTGAAGGAGTGAAAGTAGAGAATATAAAAAAGTTTGGCAAGAACGGCTCGGGAGAACATCTGGAAATAGTATTCTCCAATTCAAACAAAAATAAAGTTAAAGCCATTTCTTTTTTTTCCACACCGGAATCTTTTAGGGTTCCAATTACAGAAGGAGCCGGTACTAACCTTTTGGCCACCTTTGATCTATCTCGTTTCCGGGGCAGGGAGGAGTTAAGGTTGCGAATTATTGATATAATATAAAAAATGAAAAAACAAATTATAAAAATTTATACCGACGGCGCATCAAGCGGCAACCCAGGGAAAGCAGGCTGGGGGGTGGTTTTTATAAAGGACGGCAAAGAGTTTGAAATTGGGGGTAGAAGTGACCATGCCACCAACAACCAGATGGAATTAACCGCTCCCATAGAAGCTTTGAAACACTTAAAACAAATAACCCTGCAGGATAATCCTATGGGGTCGGGAGTGGAAATTGTTTCTGACTCCAAGTATGTAATTTTGGGAATTACCGAATGGATTTTCAACTGGCAGAAGAATAATTGGCGAAGTGCCTCCAAGAAACCTGTTTTAAACCGCGTACTCTGGGAAGAACTCTTTATGCTTAATCAAGAATTTAAACCAAAATGGACTTATGTGGAGGGGCATAATGGAGATAAACACAACGAAAGAGCGGACGTTATAGCCACAAGTTTTGGTTATGGTGAGCCAGTGAAACTTAAGAAATAAAAACAATGCAGGATAGAATTTTCTATTCAATTTGCTTCGGTTTTGTTTTTGGGGTGTTTTTGCGCTCTTTTTTATTTGTTAATTTTTATGTAGCCGTTTGGTTGGGTTTGATTTCATTTGCACTGGTCTTATTTTTCAGTCTAATTTCTAAAAATAAATGGGGAATGATTTTAGGAGTTTTTGTGCTAACTTTTTCCCTTGGAATTTTAAGGTTTCATAGTGCCGACAGACACCCTCCAGTATTTTTTGAATCCCTGGTTGGAAAAGAAGCATCATTCGTTGGAGTGGTTGTTGATGAGCCTGATGTTAGGGAAGGTAACCAGAAATTAACGATTGCAACTAACGAGGGTAAACAACAAATAAAAATTTTAGCCACTTTTAATATTGATGAATATTTCCAATACGGTGATGAAGTTAATTTTTCTGGCACTTTAAATAAGCCGGAGAATTTTATTACTGATCAAGGAAAAGATTTCGATTATGTGAGTTATTTACGGAAGGACGGAATTTTTTATTTAATGAGTTATCCGAGAGTTGAAATAATTTCACATAACAATGGTAACAAAGTTAAAATTGCACTGTTCTCTGCTAAAGAAAAATTCTTAGAAAAAATGAATTTCGCTATTTCGGAACCGGAGTCCTTGCTGATGGGCGGATTTATTCTTGGCGAACGTTCTTCTTTCGGAACGGAAATGCGTCAGAAATTTATAGACACGGGCACCATCCACATCGTAGCTCTCTCGGGCTACAACGTAACAATAGTTTCCGAATGGATTATGAGAGCTTTTTCTTTTCTGCCGATAAATCTGGCTTTCGGAGCAGGGATATCGGGTATTTTACTTTTTGTCATTATGGCAGGCGGACAGTCTACGGCAGTGCGAGCGGGGACAATGGCGATTTTAGCGCTTATTGCCCGAGCAACTGGACGGAATTACGACGTAGCGCGGGCTTTGGTGCTTGCTGGGGTCATCATGATTCTCTTCAACCCCTTTGTGCTTTTCTTTGATGTTTCGTTTCAGCTTTCTTTTATTGCCACTGTGGCTGTGATATTCTTCACGCCCAAAATTGAAAAGTATTTTTTATGGATACCGAAACGTTTTGGACTGCGAGATGTGGTTTCTGTTACCAGTGCCGCCTATATTTTCGTTTTGCCTTTTATTCTTTATAAAATGGGGAATTTATCGCTCGTAGCACTGCCGGCCAATATTTTAATTCTGCCGTTTATTCCCCTTACCATGATTTTCGGTTTTATCACCGGTTTTGCCGGACTGGTGTGGTATGTTTTGGCGACTCCGGTTGGTTATATTTCATATCTGATGCTTCATTACGAACTGGGAGTGATTAATTTTTTCTCCAGTTTTCCTTTTGCCTCATTTTCCATTCCTAATTTTCCATTGGTTCTAACTCTTTTAATATACATATATTTCATATATATGCTTTTCGGTAGAAGTATAAAAAGTTTTTTTACCTTGCCTGGGTAAAATTTTCCTCCACGGTTTTCCAGTTCAGGTTTTCAAAAAATGCTTCCACGTATTTTTTCTTTTCTGAAGTTGGGTAGTCATACACGAAAGCGTGTTCCCACATATCAAGTCCCAATACCAGCGTGCAGTCTTGGAGTTGTCCCAAGTGTTGTTCATCAACCCAGGTAGAAAGCAAGCGCCCCTCTGTTCTGTCGTAGTAGAGCATGGCCCAGCCGATACCTCGAGTAAGAGCGATTGATTTAAAACGGTTGAGCCACAAGTCGTATGACCCCCACTCTGCGATGATGGCTTTTTTTAATTTACTTTCTGCCTCAAGCGGTTGGGCTTCTCCGGATAGAGATTCAAAATAAACCTCATGATTTCGCATGCCGTTATACTCGAAGCCAAAGCGTCTTTGAATTTCGCCGAGGGCGTAGGCGTTTTTTTCTGCATCTTTTGCCATCTCATCAATTTTTTCTAGAATCAAGTTGGTGTTCTTTACATATCCCGCATAGAGCTTTAGGTGCTCTTCGATGTTTTTTGTCGATATGCCCTTCAATTCCCCTATATTAAAAGTTTTTGGTGTAAAAGATTGCATGTTAATATTATAACATGTTTTCCAGTCTCAAGAACCGTTGGCTACTGATTCTCATGTCTTTTCTTTTGGTTTCTAATTTTTTTATTTTTTACCTTGATTGGCATGATTCTAGACAGGGTTTTACTTTTGCCATGCTTGATGTTGGGCAAGGCGATGCGCTTTTTATAGAATCTCCGACGGGAACCCAGGTCTTAATTGATGGCGGACCGCCCAGGAAGGTTCTAAGCTCACTTGCTCGCCTGATGCCTCTCTTTGACAGAGAACTGGACGCCATAATCATTACCAATCCAGACCAGGACCACATCGGTGGATTTCTGGACATTTTAAAACTTTATAAAGTTGACAAAGTGTTTGAGCCAGGCACATTCAATACTTCTCGTACGTATCAGAATTTAAGAAGAGAAATAGAAAACAAAAACATTCCGAACATTTTAGCTAAAAAGGGGATGCGACTTCATTTGGGCGGTGGAGCAGTCATTGATATTCTGTTCCCGGACCAGGACGTATCAACCTGGACGACGAACGACGGCTCGATAGTCGGGAGGTTGTCCTATGGTAAAACATCCATCATGCTTATGGGGGATGCAACAACAGAAACAGAAAGAATTATTCTTGCGGAAAATTCTAAATCAGCACTTTCTAGCACTGTTTTAAAAGTCGGGCATCATGGCTCGCGCACTTCTACTTCAATGGGATTTACAGAGACCGTATCACCAACATACGCAATTATTTCAGCGGGAAAGAATAACAAATACGGACATCCCCATCAAGAAACCCTGGACACACTTTCGCAGTTGGGGGTAAGAGTTTTTCGAACCGACCTATTGGGAACGATAATCATGAAATCCGATGGTGAAAACACCACGTTTTCATTTAGAAAATAATTTGTTATCATATCAACATGAGAGATAAAAAGGTGGAGGCACTTATAAAAGGAGAGGCTGTAAGGCAGAGAGACGGTCTTGAACTTATTCCCTCCGAAAACTATGTTTCAGAAGATGTTTTGACCGCAAACGGATCTATTTTTACTAATAAATATTCCGAAGGATATCCTGGACGGAGGTATTACGGAGGACAGGAATGGACCGACAAAGTAGAACGCCTGGCAATAGAGCGTGCATGTAAACTTTTCAAATGTAAATTTGCCAATGTTCAACCGCACTCTGGCGCTCCAGCTAACCTAGCCGTTTATTCAGCGCTCCTTCTGCCCGGAGATACCGTGCTCGGCATGGATCTTTCTCATGGAGGACACCTAACTCATGGACATCCCATGACTCTTCCAGCCAAGATTTATAAATTTGTTACTTACAAAATGAAAAATCCGGAAACTGGAGAAATAGATTATGAAGATATGCGACGAGTAGCCGTCGAAAATAAACCCAAATTAATTATTGCTGGATTTTCTGCATATTCTCGTACTCTGGATTATAAAAAATTCGTAGAAATAGCGCGCGAAGTGGGAGCTGTTACCATGGCGGACATGGCGCACATTGCCGGGCTCATTGCAGCTGGGGCCCTGCGTAACCCTTTTGACGATGGTTTTGACATAATTACCTCCACCACCCACAAGACCCTGCGCGGTCCGCGCGGAGGCATTATCCTTACTCGTGAGAGCGAAGAAATTGCAAAAAAAATTGATAAATCTATTTTTCCCGGAACTCAAGGTGGCCCCCATATGCATACAATCGCCGCCAAGGCCGTGGCTTTCGGCGAAGCCATGACTCCCGGTTTTAAAAAATACGCTCAGCAGATTCTAAAAAACGCCAAAGCGATGGCGGAAGTTTTCAAGAAAAATAAAATTAGAATGATAGGCGGAGGAACCGATAATCATCTTATTTTAGCTGATGTTTTCGGCTCTCTGGGGGTGACGGGCAAGGAAGCGCAGACGGTTCTCGATGAAGTAGGCATAACCCTTAACATGAATTCAATCGCAGGGGACACCAGGAAACCTCTAGATCCGTCCGGTATTCGTCTTGGCACACCAGCCATAACCACCAGAGGGTTCAAGGAGCGCGAATGCGCGAGAGTTGCCGAGCTCATAATCAAAACCCTTAAAAACAAAGACGATAAAAAAGTGAAAAAAGAAGTGCACACGGAAATCAAAAAATTAGCCAAAAAATTTCCAATACCAAAGAAGTTTGTGTAAAAACATGGAACTGAAACTGCAAGTCGGGGTAAAAATTTTGTTGAAGAATAAAGATGGGAAATATTTGGTTCTCCTGCGCTCCGCCTTGAAATATCCGCAAGCGGGAGCAAAATGGGAAATGGCAGGCGGACGAATTGACCCAGGGACAACTTTGTTTGAAAATTTAAAAAGAGAAGTGAAAGAAGAAACAGAGCTAGATATAACAGGTGAACCTAAGCTAATTACAGCTCAAGATATCTTAAAACAAGATAAACATATTGTTCGCCTGACCTACTCTGGAGAAGCAAATGGAGAAGTAAAACTAAGCGATGAACATACTGACTTCAAGTGGCTGACACTTTCCGAAATCAAAAAACTCGAACCCATTGATACATATTTCAAAGAAATTCTTGCTAAATTTAATCTAGATTGATTTTCAATTCAGCTTCTTTTCTGCTATATTTCTTATATGGCAAAACGTAGGAGAAAACCCGCGCCACGGCGGGGCAAGCTTATAGTGCTCGATGGCACGGATGGCTCCGGCAAAGCAACGCAAGTTGAGCTTTTGGCGAGAGTTCTTAAGCGCGAAGGACACAAGGTTAAACTTTTAGACTTCCCTGAATACTATTCCAACTTTTTCGGCGCTTTTGTCGGGCACTGTCTTTCCGAACAATACTATAAATGGATAAATGTTCATCCCAAAATCGCTTCTATTGTTTACGCGGCAGACAGATGGGAATCCTCAAAGAAAATAGAAGACTGGTTAAAAAAAGGTTATGTTGTTTTATCAAATAGATATGTTTCTGCCAATCAAATTCACCAAGGAGGAAAGATTTCAAACACAAGAAAGCGGAAAGCTTTTCTTGAATGGCTGAATGAGATGGAATATGAAGTTTTTAAAATTCCTAAACCAGATGTAGTATTTTACTTAAATGTTCCCATGAGAGTTATTTTGAAATTGATAAAAGAGCGTCACAAGAAGACCCCCCGCGCATATGCCGGCAAGAAAAAAGATATAGTGGAAGGAAATATTCCCTATCTGGAAAATTCTCACAAGGTCGCTCTTTGGTTGTCAAAAACTCAAAAAGGGTGGATAAAGATAGAGTGCGCAAAAAATGGAATTATAGATACCCGTGAAAATGTTCATAAAAAAATTTATGAAAAAGTTAAAAAAGTTTTAATATAAAATGAAACTCAAAGTTAAAAAACTACACAAAGATGCAAAGTTGCCTACACATGGACATCCAGGAGATGCGGGGATGGACTTTTATGCTGTAGAGGATGTCTTTTTTCCTGCGTCCGAACAGATGCAAGTACGGACTGGCGTAGCAATTGAAATTCCCGAAGGACATGTGGGATTGATTTGGGACAAATCAAGTATTTCGTTTGGGCATGGGCTCAAAGTGATGGGAGGAGTAATGGACTCTTCTTATCGGGGTGAGGTGATAATGAGCTTGAGAAATTTGTCCGACAAAGATTTTACTTTACAGAAAGGACACAAAGTAGCTCAAATATTAATCCAAAAGTTTGAACATTGCGATATAATGGAAGTTGAAGAACTTTCACAGACAGTTCGTGGAGAAGGACGTGAGGGGAGTACAGGACACAAGTAGTCGTGCTAGGATTACCGTAGAATTTACTTTTTCTCGGGTTCTTGGAAAAAATCCTCAGACCACCCGAAAAAGCAAATTCTATAATAATTATGCAATTAAAAATTAAAAATTTAATTCAAGAAGCCCTGAGAAATCTTAACATAAAAGAGGTTGATTTTGTCATTGAACATCCGGCTGATTTAAAGATGGGAGATTATTCTACGAATGTGGCGATGGTTCTTGCTAAAACTACAAAAATAAATCCGAAAGATCTTGCTGATAAAATTGCCAAAGAGATAAATAAAAAATTACCAAAAGAAATTTCAAAAACAGAAGCCGTGGGTGGTTTCATTAATTTCTACTTATCATCGGAGTTTTTCGCCGGTTCCGCTAAAGAAATAATAAAAGATAAAAATTTTGGACAAAATCAAAATTTGAAAGGACAGAAAATAATCGTTGAACACACAGACCCGAATCCTTTTAAAGAATTTCACGTGGGACATCTTATGCCCAACGTTGTTGGTTCTGCGGTTGCGAGAATTTTAGAATGGAACGGAGCAGAAGTGAAGCAAGCTTGTTATCAGGGTGACGTGGGGCTTCATGTGGCTAAAGCCGTATGGGGTTTTGTTAACTCTGGCGACTGGAACAGAAGCTATGCCTTGGGATCCAAGGCTTATGACGAGGACGAGAAGCCCAAAAAAGAAATTGAAGATATCAATAGAAAAATATACGCGAAGAATTCGGAAGTAATGTCTATTTATGAAGCCGGCAAAAAGTTGAGCTTGGATAATTTTGAAAAAATTTATGAAAAACTTGGAACTAAATTTGACTTTTATTTTTTTGAAAGTGAAACGGCTGATTTCGGTAAAGAAATTGTGGAAAAAAACATTGGTAAAATTTTTGAGCAAGGAGAGAGGGGAGCAGTAATATTTAGAGCGGAAAACTTCGACAAAACCCTGCACACCAGAGTTTTTATAAATTCAGAAGGAATTCCAACATATGAAGCAAAAGAGTTAGGACTCGCCAAAATAAAATATGAAAAATATAAATATGATAAATCAATAATTATTACCGGAAATGAAATCAATGATTATTTCAAAGTACTTCTTTGCGCAATGAAGAAAATTTTTCCAGAACTTGCAGAAAAAACCCTTCATTTTTCTCACGGCATGCTTCGCTTGCCGACTGGCAAAATGAGTTCTCGCACGGGTGATGTGATAACTGCAGAAAGCCTAATAGAAATGGTAAAAGAAAAAGTAAAAGGTGATGAGTCAGTGGCAATAGGAGCGATAAAATACATGATTCTGCGCCAATCAATTGGTGGAGATATAGTTTTCGATATTGATAAGTCTGTTTCTACAGAAGGAGACTCGGGGGTATATCTGCAATATTCATATGCTAGGGCGAATTCCATAATAGAGAAAGCAAAAGCGGAAAAAATTTCCGTGAGCGAAAAGCCTCCGAAAGATTGGGAGACAACTGAATTAGAAAAATTATTATACAGATTCCCAGAAGTGGTTTCGCGGGCGGGGGCTGAATTTGCTCCGCACCACATAGTAAGCTATCTTACGGAACTTGCCCGCGCTTATAACAGCTTTTATGGCAACAATACAATCGTAGATAAAAATGATTCTTCCTCACCATATAAAGTTGCTCTTTCTGAAGCGTTTTCCATAGTTATGAAAAACGGACTGAATATTTTGAGTATTAAAGCCCCAGAGAGGATGTAGTTTACAAATCTATAAAAAATAGTATACTTCAGAAAACCCGTTCCGGCTTAAAAGCCAAGGAGAGGATATGCGAATTTTGCTGACGGTAGTGAGAGAAGGCGACATCCACGTCAACCGCGATGCTTGTCGTAGCAGGTCGACCTCTCGAATCATTTATGTGGCCGACGATGCTAACGACGAGGAAGTCGTAGCGGCAGTCACAGAAGAAGTAGATCGTATTCGGCTCTCATCGGAGGCGCCGGCTAGTCGGAATATTCTTTCCGTAAGCCACATGTGTCTTCCACGCAACCCCGTGATTGTTGGTTGAAAGCCGCCTTCACGGGGCTTTTGCTTGTTTTTTAACGGCTCAATGGCCGTTGAGCCATTGGGAGTTCTTGTATTTGTTCACTTTTTTGGATTGTGATATAATGTGCATATAGGCAATGAAGGAGCTATCACTCTTGAGCCTTGGGAAGAAAGTCGAAAGACAAGTAGAACCCAGTTTTATGAGAAGTAAACAAGGTGGTACCACGAGCAGAAACTCGTCCTTGAATTATAACTTCGGTTATAATTTGGGGACGATTTTTTTATTTAGAAATAAGTATTCTACTATTCTATAGAATTGTAGAATAGAAATATGGTAGAAAAAGAAAAAATAGAAAAAAGTGAAGTAGCGTTAAGAGAGGAGAAGGTCCTAGAATTTTGGCGGGAGAAAAAAATTTTCGAAAAGACCCTGAGCAAAACAGAAGGTAAAAAAGAATTTGTCTTCTACGAAGGCCCCCCAACAGCGAATGCTAAACCTGGGATTCATCACCTGGAAGCGCGGGCATTTAAAGATGCTATTCCTAGGTACAAGACAATGCGTGGATACCATGTCCGCCGAAAGGGAGGCTGGGATACGCACGGGCTTCCGGTGGAGCTTCAAGTGGAGAAAAAGTTGGGACTTGATTCCAAGAAAGCAATTGAAGAATATGGTATTGCGAAATTCAACCAAGAGTGTAGAAAAAATGTCTGGGAGCAGATTGATCTCTGGACTAAATTCACTGAACGTATTGGTTTTTGGCTAGACCAAGACAACCCTTATGTGACATACGAGAATAATTACATAGAATCCGTCTGGAATGTAATTAAAAAAACAAACGACCAGAAGCTCCTCTATAAAGATTATAAAGTTGTGCCGTGGTGTCCGCGCTGTGGAACAGTACTTTCTTCCCACGAACTTGCCCAGGGGTACGAAGAGGTGAAAGATTTATCGGTGTATGTGAAGTTTAAAATTAAGGGCTCCGTCGGTGAAAAATTTTCTCAGGTCCTCGGAAAAAAAAATTGTTACATCCTAGCTTGGACCACGACACCGTGGACATTGCCGGGGAATGTAGCGCTTGCTGTGGGTAAAGATATTGATTATGTAAAAATAAAAATTCCTGCCCGCCCTCACGAAGGTTCGGGAGCAGGCGGGGGGGAAGAATTTTATATTCTCGCGAAAGAACGTCTTTCGTTGGTAGAGAATTATGAAATAGTTTTAGAATTAAAAGGTAAAGATTTAGTTGGCCTGGAATACGAACCACTTTTCCCATATTTAAAAGAACAAATTGAACAAAAAGGAGAATCGACAGAGAAAGCATATCAAGTTTATTCTGCGGACTTTGTAAATACCGAAGAAGGCACGGGCATCGTGCATACGGCAGTAATGTATGGGCAGGATGACTTTGAGCTCGGGACGCAGGTTGGCCTTCCTAAGCATCACTTGGTTGATCCTGAGGGTAAATTTATTAAAGGCACGGGATTCCTGGAAGGTAGATTTGTGAAAGAAACAGATGTCAGCACTGATGGCAAGCCGGGCAAGCCGACACTGACTGTAGATATTATAGAAGACCTGAAGACAAGAAATTTGTTTTTCAAACAAGAAAATTACAAACACCCATATCCGCATTGCTGGCGTTGCAAAACTGCGCTCATATACTACGCTCGAGACTCCTGGTATATCAGAATGTCTGATAAAAAAATTAAAGAAAAATTAATCAGCGAAAATAAAAAAATAAATTGGGAGCCGGAATATACTCGCGACGGGCGTTTCGGCGAGTGGCTTCGAGAGATAAAAGACTGGGCAATATCGCGCGAACGCTACTGGGGCACGCCACTGCCTGTTTGGATTTGCGAGAAATGTGACAATAAAAGTGTGATTGGTGGAATAGATGACTTAAAAAAGAAAACGAAAAAGTCCAACAACAAATATTTTGTGATGCGTCACGGTGGGTCTGAAAGTAATTTAAAAAATACTATAAGCTCAAAGTTTGATGGCGTAGATCACTTAACCGAAAAAGGTAAAAAACAAACCCTGGATTCTATAAAAGATTTTAAAAACAAAAAAATTGATTTGATAATTTCTTCCTCCTTCATGAGGACGAAAGAAACAGCTGAGATTGTAAAACANGAGNTGGGTCTTTCGGACAATCAATTGGTTTTTGACGAAAGACTTTGGGAATTAAATGNTGGTGTATTTGATGGCAAAACTTGGAATAATTATTGGGAAGTTCGCGAAAAAGGAGATGGTTATTTTTATAAACCCGAAGGCGGTGAATCTCACAAAGAATTAAAATTAAGAATATCCAATTTCTTATATGAGATAGAAGAAAAATATAAAGATAAAAATATTTTGATAATAACTCATGAAGGACCAGCTCGTGTACTTTTTGCTGGAGTAAAAGGTTTGAATGATGCTGAAACAGTGAAGCATCTAATAGAAGATATTAAAAATTTTAAGAACGCTGAAATTAGAGAGCTTGATTTTGTTCCTCTGCCACATAATATAAATTACGAATTAGATTTGCACAGGCCTTATATTGACGAAGTGAAACTTGTTTGTGGTTGTGGAGGGGACCTAGTACGCACTCGCGAAGTGATGGATGTATGGCTGGATTCCGGAGCAATGCCATTTGCCCAGGACCATTACCCATCTGAAAATAAAAAATGGGTGGAAGGAAAAGGTTATCCTGCAGACTACATTTCAGAAGCCATAGACCAAACTCGCGGATGGTTCTATACTCTTCATGCTGTTGGCATACTGATGGGGCGAGGCAGGGCATATGAAAATGTGATCTGTTTAGGGCATTTACTAGACGCAAAAGGGAAAAAAATGTCTAAATCTGTGGGCAATGTCATCGACCCCTGGGAGATGTCTGATAAATACGGTGTTGATACGCTTCGACTCTGGATGTATTCGGTCAATCAGCCTGGCGAATCTAAGAACTTTGATGAGAAGACAGTGGCGCTTTTGCAACAGCAATTTTTCGGACTGCTTTACAATGTCTTAGCCTTCTATGAACTCTATCGTGATGAAAACATAGAAACAAACAAGCAACCAGAGTCGAAAAACATTCTCGACCAGTGGATCTTAGCCAGACTAAATGAATTAATAAAACTTTCTACTGGAAGTTTGGATAATTACAAACTGCTCGAGCCGACCAGAGCCATCAGAGATTTTATTGGGGATCTTTCTACTTGGTATTTGCGTCGTTCACGTGAGAGGATAAAAGATGCAAATAAAGTAATCAGCAAAGACGCCAAGCAAACTTTATATTTTATCTTGAAAACTATAGCTAAAGTTTTAGCTCCCTTTGCCCCGTTTTCTGCGGAAGATATTTGGCTTAAGCTTCGGAGTGAAAAAGATGAAGAGAGTGTGCATTTGTCCTCATGGCCGAAGGCGGAGAAGATCAATTCTGGTATCATCGAAAATATGAAAATAGTTCGAGGAATAGTTTCTTTAGGTCTTGAAGCCAGACAACGCGCAAAAATTCAGGTGAGGCAACCGCTTGGTGAGTTAAAAGTTAAAGGTTTAAAGTTGAGCGAAGAATATTTAGAACTGATTAAAGATGAGTTAAATGTGAAAGAGGTTATTTCTGATAGTTCTATTTCAAACGAGGTTGAACTGAACACAGAAATTACGGAAGAATTAAAAGAAGAAGGAAATTATCGTGAGCTTGTGCGTGCTATTCAGGATATGCGTAAAAAGCAAGGGCTCACGCCGAGTGATATAATTTTACTTTCCATAGACACAGATGAGACGGGTAAAAAATTAGTTCAAAAAATTGAATATGATTTAAGAAAAACCGTGCTTGCTTCCGGGGTTGAATTCAAGCCGAATAACGGAGAAGAAATAAAAGTAGAAGAAATGGTGTTTAAAGTAAATTTTAATAAGTAAAGCCTGAAGATATAACCGACGAAGCAGTAGCGCCGATAATAGAAAAACTAAAGAATTTTATGATTCACTAACTTACGACCCCCAAATTATCTGTCTTAATTGTTCTCCTATTCGCGGCCGCGAACATATGTTACAATATAATCATGCAACCCACAGCACTAGATCATTTGATTGCGCTTCTGCTCTCTTCTCGATCTACCAAAATTTACAAAAGTATTTTATGGTCAAGAGTTCGTGCTAGAAATAAAAAAATTAATTACAATTCTTTTCGCCAACATATTTATAGACTGAGCAGAAGGGGAGTTATTCATTCCGAAAGAAATTCAATAGTCATCTGTCACAAAGATTTAACGCGATTTATAAAAACACGAAATTCTGTAATTAGATGGGTTCGTCCAAGTGGGGCCAGTAAAGTCTTGATTTCTTTTGATATACCAGAAACAAAAAAGAAAACTAGAGACTGGCTTCGCAACCAATTAAAATATTGGGATTTTAAAATGATACATCAGAGTTTGTGGCTTGGGGCAGGTCCTATGCCTAAGGAATTTGTGACCCACGTGTCTTTTTTAGGAATTGATAAGAATGTGCGTATTTTTAATGTAAAAAATTTAAATACAATGTAACAAACTATCGCGGCCGCGAAGAGGTGTAATGTTGGGGGAAAGATAAAAAGTAGTGATATAATAGAGGTATGAAGATAAAGAAAATTGGACATTGTTGTTTGGTTGTAGACATTAACGGGAAAAGAGTAATGACCGATCCTGGGTTTTTTACTATAGAAGCACAAAAACGAGAGAAAAAAATTGATTTAGTTTTAATAACTCATGAACATTCTGATCATCTACACATTGAATCTCTTAAAGAACTTCTTAAGAATAATCCTGACATAAAGGTCATTACGAATGATAGCGTCGGTAAATTTCTTATTGAAGTCGGAATAAAATATGAAGTTTTGGAAAACAAAGTTGTAACAAATATTCTTGATGTTGAGCTTGAAGCTCATGATTGCAAACACGAAGAGGTTTTTGAAAATTTTGGCCAGGTGCAAAATACTGCATATTTCATTGGGAAAAGACTATTTTATCCCGGAGATTCTTTTTATAATCCCGACAAGCCTGTTGAGATTTTAGCCCTTCCTGTTGCTGGTCCATGGGTAAGAATTAAAGATGCAACTAAGTATGCCCTAGAAATAAATCCCAAAATTTGTTTTCCTGTTCATGACGGAATGCTCAATACTTTTGGTGGTTCTCATAAAGTTCCAGAAATGTTTTTAACCAAAGTTGGTGTTATTTTTAAAACTTTTGAAGAAAATAAAGAAGAAGAATTTTAATGCACCACATTTACCACACAGAGGGAATAATATTGGGGAGTAAGAATTACGGCGAAGCCGGAAAGTATTACTCCGTTTTTACTCGTGATTTGGGGATGATTTATGCTTCGGCCCAGGGAGTACGCAAGATGTCCTCGAAGCTGCGTTTTGTTTTACAAGATTTCGCATGTTTAAAAATTGACCTCGTAAGAGGGAAAGATTTCTGGCGAGTGACCACCGCCAGCAAAACCGGGAGGCTTGAAAATATAACCAAAAACGCAAATACTTTAAAAGTTTTTACAAATGTTGCACGCTTACTCAAACGTCTACTTGCTGGGGAAGATGCCAATCCGGCTTTATTTGCTGATCTTCTAAACGGGCTTTCTGTTTTAGAAAAATCCACAACAGAAGATGAATTACGCAATATTGAGATAATTATCGTTTTACGTCTATTAAATAACTTGGGTTATATAGGCGAAAATAAAATATTGACCAATCTAATCAAATCACCTTTTGAAGAGAATTTAATTTTCGAAGCTTCTAAAAGCAGAACTGAGATTTTAAACCAAATAAACAAAGCTCTCAAAGAAACCCACTTGTAGAAAACCCCACCCTTTTTAGCATTTTAAAATCTCACTTTAAGTGATATAATTCTACAATGTCATTAGGTGANAAAGATAAACTGAATAGAATAGAAGAACTTAAGAATAAGCTCTTCAGCAAAAATTATAAAACAAACATNGAGCACCGCGACGGCTTTACTCATTCTCGGAAGCTAGACGTGCCGGATTCTTGGCAGAAAAATGAAAACAAAACAAGTCTCCCGGAAAAGTTTTTTATGAAAACATTTGCATTCAAAAAGTTTTTTATTTTTTCGATNGTTTTTTTCATTTTGGCNTTAGGTTACGCTTCTTANATGTTTTTTGTGGGAAGTAATACAGTTTCCAATAACAACATTGATATTTCTGTAGTCGGCAATACTTTTACCGCTGGAGGAGAAGAGCTTCCTCTAATTATTGAAATAACAAACAAAAATAATTCTTCCCTTGAGCTTGTTGATCTTATTGTGGAATATCCGAAAAGTTCATCGGGNGACCTGTCAGAAGATACGGAAAGGCTTCGTCAATCTCTAGGAACAATTCCTGCTGGGGGAGTGCAAAATGACACAGTGAAGGTAGTACTTTTCGGTGAGCAGGGTAGCATACGTCCGATAAAGATTTCCATTGAGTATCGAGTTGAAGGGTCAAACGCTATTTTCATCAAGGAAAAGATTTTCGAAGTTTCTATTAATTCTACTCCAGTAGATATTTCTATTGATGCTCCTTCAGAAATAAGCCCAAACCAAGACATTGCACTTGGAGTAAAAGTTACTCTTAACTCTACTAAGACATTCCCCAATATGCTCCTTAGAGTTGATTATCCAATAGGGTTTCAATTTTCCTCAGCTAAACCAGCACCATCCTTCGGTAACAATATTTGGAATTTAGGAGACCTCCCTCCTGGCTCTGTGAGTAAAATTTCAATATCTGGAAAAATGCTTGATGTTTTTGACGGAGAGGAAAAAACATTCCGTGTATGGAGCGGGTCTCAGTCGTCGGCAGACAAATCTTTAATTAAAGTTTTATTTAATTCAAAAGAATATACAGTTTTTATAAAAAAACCTTTTATTGGAGTACAACTTTTCGTAAATGGTGTTTATCAGAAAGAATATACCACAGATTCCAATAGTTTAATCCGAGCCGAGGTCCGCTATGCAAATAATCTAGAGACAAAGGTAAACGATCTAGAAATTCGTGCGAAAATTTCTGGAAATGCGGTTAATCGAAAAACAATTAACGCTGAGAGAGGTTTTTATAATTCTTTAGAAGATTTAATAACCTGGGACAAGAATTTTCAAAATAAATTTAAGGAAGTAAACCCAGGTGATTCAGGTTCTGTATTCTTTTCCTTTTCTCCAATCTCTCTCTTCTCTGGTAGNGGCGGNCTTCTCTCTTCGCCCCTTATTAATATAGAGGTTTCTATTACTGGCAAAAAGCCACTTGAAGGTAACACAACTAGCGAGTTAAATAATTCAGAATCTAAAACAATTAAAATTATTTCTGATGTTGGATTTGCAGCCAAAGCGCTTTATTATTCTGGACCCTTTACCAACAAAGGTTTCATTCCACCAAAAGCAGAAAAAGAAACAACCTATACAATTGTCTGGACTCTTTCTAATACTTCCAATAATATTTCTAAAGGACAAGTACGTTCTGCCCTTCCTCCGTGGGTTTCGTTTGTGGGTCCTATTTTTCCTGCAACCGAAGATTTGACTTATAATTCTTCCACCAAAGAAATAGTTTGGAACACTGGCAACATTCCCAGGGGTTCTGGTATTACTGGAGCGACGCGAGAAGTTGCTTTCCAGGTTGTACTTACTTCTTCACTTTCCCAGATTGGTACTAGGCCTGTTCTTATAAATGACGCGGTTTTGACTGGATATGATGATTTTGCTAATGTGGATGTTAGAGTCAATAAAACATCACTCAATACCGGGCTTACCAATGACCCCACTTTTCCGATTTATGGAGACAGGGTGGTTGAGTAATTTTCAAAGTTCATAAAGTAGAAAGTTATAAAGAAAATTATGAAAGAAAAAAATACCGAAGAAAATAACCTAATGGAAAAAATAGTCTCACTTTGCAAAAGACGGGGTTTTGTTTTTCAAGGTTCAGAGATTTATGGCGGATTAGCAGGGACTTACGACTGGGGGCATTTCGGACTTGCTTTAAAAAATAACATTAAACAATCTTGGTGGAAAAGGTTTGTAGATGGTAGGCGTGATATGTATGGTATGGATGCGGCAATACTTATGAATAGTAAAGTTTGGGAAGTGTCTGGGCATGTATCTGGTTTTTCTGACCCCGCCCCTGATGGCAAACAGTTTAATGTTATGTTTAAAACACAAGTTGGAGCAGGAGAGGAAGCTGCAGTTTCATATCTTCGTCCAGAAACAGCCCAGGGGATGTTTGTAAATTTTAAGAACANCATTGANGCTTTTCATCCGAAGCTTCCTTTTGGCATGGCGCAGATTGGTAAAGCATTCAGGAATGAGATTGCCCCTCGGGACTTTATTTTNCGGTTGAGAGAATTTGAACAAATGGAAATAGAATATTTTATCAGAGAAGAAGATTGGGAAAAATATTTTGAATACTGGCGGGACGAAATGCTTCTTTGGATGGAAGAAGTGGGGATTGATATGAATAAGGTGCACGAAGTTCTAGTGGGGGATAAAGACCGAGCACATTATTCAAGTAGAACAATTGATTTTGAGTTTGATTATCCTTTTGGACAGAAAGAACTTTTCGGATTGGCTTACAGAACCGATTTTGATTTNAAGAATCACAAACTTGATTATACTGATGAAGAAAAAGGAGAAAAAATAGTACCCCATGTCATAGAGCCGACTTTTGGTGTTGACCGCGCCATCCTTGCGCTCGTGATTTCTGCTTATAGGGAGGACCAAAAGGACGGAGAAGTGCGCGGATATTTAAAACTTAAACCAAACATGGCGCCAGTTATTTGCGCTGTTTCCCCGCTACTTAAAAACAAACCTGAACTTGTGGAATACGCCAATACAAAAGTCTATGCCCCGCTTAAAGCCACATTCGGAAGGGTGGCCTGGGATGACAATGGCAACATAGGCAAGCGCTACCGCAGGCAAGACGAGATTGGCACACCGTTTTGTATAGTTATAGACTTTGACACTCTGACAGACGATACTGTGACAGTCCGCGACCGTGACAGCGGGGCGCAAGAGAGAATAAAAGTAGAAAATTTGGAAAATTACATAAAAGAGAAAATCTGAATGAAATTCTCAAAAAAAGTTTTAAAGAATGGACTGCGGATTATTACCGTGCCGATGAAGGATAATCCAACGGTAACGGTGTTGGTGCTCGTGGAGACAGGTTCTAAATACGAGACAAAGAAAGTCAATGGCATTTCTCATTTCCTGGAACACATGTGTTTCAAGGGGACGATTAAAAGACCCAAGGCCATAGACATTTCCAAGGAACTTGATGCTCTAGGGAGTCAGTACAACGCCTTCACTGCCCAAGAATATACAGGGTATTATGCCAAGTCCGATGCCAGACATTTTAAAAATATTTTTGATGTTGTATCAGACATTTACCTTAATTCTACTTTTCCAGAGGCAGAAATGCAGAAAGAAAAAGGCGTCATCATTGAAGAGATAAATATGTATCAAGATATGCCCCAGAGGCATGTGCAAGACCTGGTGATGGAGCTTTTGTATGGGAATCAACCAGCAGGGTGGAACATTGCCGGAGAGAAGGAAAATATTTTGAACATGAAACGTTCCGATTTTGTTACATACAAGTCCAGACATTACTTACCAGAAGCCACAGTAATTGT
>C687J35174_10004649_pt1 | contig 18347 bp, 23 predicted proteins | sample RifCSPhighO2_01_FD_35174 | JGI IMG/M metagenome (IMG submission 35174) | reverse complement strand
CCGGCGCCGAACTCGACGATGACGCGCGCATTCTGGAAGTTGATGCCATGGAGCATCCTGCCGATGAGAGCAGGGGACGCCGGAGCAATCGCGCCGGTGGTGCCGAAATTCCTGATGAGGACAAGTCGGCTGCGCAGGCTCATCCGCAAAAGGAGGCTGGACGGCCTTTTATGTGTATCGGAAACTGCGGCTTTGCCCCATAAGTCCGTCCTGCCTCAAAAGTAAAGCTTCTGCCCCAGAAGTCAACCCTAATTAAGAGTTATGGGGCAAAGCCGGAAACTGCGAGAGACCTTGCGGCAAAGCTTCGGCCGGAATCCTCAGCATGTCCGGAATGGCTGTGAAACAACACGGAGCGCATCCGGGCTTCCGGCCAGGGCGTTTGCGGCGAAGAGGAAGCTTTTTATGGCAGCGTTGACCGGGAGAGGACGTGGCTGTCACTCTGGCGACCGGCGCGCTCCTTACCCTTGTCGGACTGATGGCAGGACTGCTGCTTTTCTGGCGGCTGTGGTTCCTCCGGGACCCGGAGCGCGTCATCTCGGAGAGGGGCATCGTCTCCCCTGCAGACGGCCGTGTGCTAGAGGTCCGGGAAGTGGAGCTGCCAGGCTCGGCGGCGAAGGGAGCAGGACGCTTCAACTTCACCGGCCTCGGGAAAAGGGCGCTGATGGTCTCCATCTTCATGTCCCCGCTCGATGTCCACGTGAACCGCGCGCCCATCGCAGGCACGGTGGAGCGCATCTCCTACCGTAAGGGCGCCTTCCATCCCGCCCACAGCCCTGCCGCGCTCGAGAACGAGAGTAATGAGGTCATCATCCGGGACGGGCACCTCACGGTGGGGGTGGTGCAGATTGCCGGGGTGCTCGCGAGGCGCATCCGGTGCTTCGTGAACGTGGGACAGCGCGTGGAGAAGGGCCAGCGCATCGGGCTCATCAACCTGGGAAGCCGGGCGTGCCTGCTCCTCCCCCCTGACGCCCATGTCCTCGTCACAGCGGGACAGCGCGTGCTCGCGGGAACATCAATCATCGCGGAGATGGGACATGGCTGAGCGGAGACGCAAGCGGGATATTGCCAGAGCGGCCGCGCCGTCCATGTTCACCCTCGGCAACGCAGCAGCGGGATTCCTCGCGCTGCTGAGCATCACCCGCGGCCAGATGCTCAACGCATCTGCGTTCCTGCTCGGAGCGATGCTGTTCGACATGCTGGATGGCCAGGTTGCGCGGAAATTGCAGGTCCACAGCGCCTTCGGCCTCCAGCTTGATTCCCTTGCCGATGCGGTCTCTTTTGTGGTCGCTCCCGCCGCGATGATACACTTCGCGTTCAGCGACCTGCTCGGGGTCGCGGTGGCCATCGTCGCGGTCGCCTGCGGCATCTCCCGGCTTGCGCGCTTCAACGTCACCGCGAACGACAGCTTCTACTCAGGCCTGTCAACGCCACTCTTCACCTTCGCGGTCATCACCCTCACCCTCACTGAACCGGGAATCCCCCGCTGGCCGCTCGCTGCCGCGTTCTTCCTCCTCTCTCTCGCAATGGTCAGCAAGATCCCGTATCCTTCGTTCCGGGAGCCTCGTCTCGCAAAGTACAAGGCAAGGGCCTTCGCGATAGTCGCGCTCGGGCTGGCCGGCTGGCTGCTCTTCTCCATCGAAGGCCATGCTCTCGTGCTGATGGTCCATCTGCTCGCATGGCTGCTCTTCCTGCCACTCGCGTTGGAGCCCCTTGCGGAGGGATGGAGGATGGGACTCTTCGCGGCAGGCTTCATCACCCTGGAACTCCTGCTGCGGAACGACACCGCGCTTCTGCTGCTGCCGGCGTTCTACGGATTGCTGGGGCTGCCGCTCATTGAGCGGTGCTTCCGCATTCCACAAACTCCGACTTGAAGGTCCTCAGGGCGACAAGGCTCTTGACCCTCTGCACGCTCTTCTTCAGGAAAAGCGACTTCATGAGGAGGTAGTAGGCCTCCTGGCTCTCCACCTGGAGCCGCACCGCGAGGTCCCAGTCCCCGGTGCAGACATCGACGCTCTCCACCTGGGGGTGCTTCGCCATCCGGCGCGCGACATCCTCCGGGTCAACATAGGATTCAGGCTTCAGGGTGATGAGGGCCAGCACACGGAATCCCTCGCCAATCTTCGCGGGGTCGAGCACCGCCTTGTAGGCGCGGATGACCCCCTCACGCTCCATCTTCCGGAGGTTGTAGTGCAGCGTCGCCGCGGGCTCCTTCGTCGCGCGGGCCAATTCGACTATCTTGGGCCCGCATCCGCCCTGCTTGATCAGGGGGACGAGTTTCCCCTGGAGATGCTTCATATTTGAATGATATTCAGTTTCATATAAGAATCTTGCTGTTCTTTCATATAATCAGCAAGAAGGCATATATACACCCAAGACATTCCTCCCTCAACGAAGCCGGTTCCGGCTTCACCTCCAGGGGGAGCGGGGAGAGAACGGCTCTCACGCAGGGGCGGGGCCTTCGGGGCAAGGCCTCCGCCCACCTCCACTTTTAAGCACCGGATTTCCCATCCATCAGCTTCCGTGCCGATAAGCTTGAGCATTATCTGATACGCCAGGAGGATGCAGACTGCTGTGGACANGAGTACTATCCTGATAAGGGACCCCCATCCCACAGAATCTCCGCCGCGCACCCGAAGACGTTCGGCAGAGAGCCCGCAACGCTTATCAATCCATCAGTATCATCGTGGTGCATGAAAGCTACAAGAGTGGACCCCGTCCTCATCGGGCTGTTCTTCCTTCTTGTCCTTCTTGTGCTGCTATTCGTCAGATCTCTGGGGGGTGGCTGAGGTGACGCGCGCGGACGTGTGGCTCACCCGTATGGCATGGCTCATCGCGCTGGCGCTCGGGGCATTCCTGGCTTATCATTTGCTGAAGAAACTGCTTGGAGGAAGCCTCACCTCTGAACAGATTACCAACGGTTTCCTCGCGTTCCAGACCGCTTTGATGATGGCCCTTTACGGCTCCGTCTCGCAGCTCAAGGGGGCGTTCGGTCAATTCGAGAAGCGTTTTCATAAACTCGACCAGGATTTTGCCGCTCACTCCAGGAAGCGGCACTGACTAAACGCCTCCGCGGGGATTCGAACCCCGGCCACAACCTCACTGCTTCTCTTTNGAGAATCCGCAGGGTCGTATCCTGTCCAGGCTAGACCACGGAGGCACTAAATCGAGGGGGCGCAGCGCAGTTATAAACGTTGTGCCCGCCCTGCCAAAAAATGGAAGACGCATACGGCCGCAATGCTTAAAATGCCCGTCATGCCTGGAAGCACCGCGAGCATCCTACGGTATCACGGTCGGGAGACAGGTCGCCCACCGCAAGCTATTTAATCCTTTCCAGAATACGAGGGGCATGGAGGAACTCGCCGGCGAGCCGTGCCCTTTCTGTCACGAGAAGAAGCTCGCGCTCATGGAAGACCGGCGGGAAATCCCTTTCTTCGGGCCGGTGTACATCTACTCGATGAGCTGCGAGGGCTGCGGATTCCACAAGGCCGATGTCGAGGCCGAGGGCAAGGGAGACCCCGTGAAGTACACTTTTGAGGTCCAGAGCGAAGAGGACATGAAGGTCCGCGTGGTGAAATCTTCCGAGGCAGTGGTGAAGATTCCCCGCGTTGTCACCATCTCNCCCGGGCCCGCGTCCAACGGTTACGTGACGAACATCGAGGGCATCCTCCGCAGGGTGATGCACCATATCGAATCCAGCGCCAATGATGAGGAGGAGCCGGACGCGCAGAAGCAGGCGAAGAAGCTCATGAAGAAGCTCAACCGCGTCATCTGGGGACAGGAGAAGCTGACCATCACGATAGAGGACCCTTCTGGGAACTCCGCCATCGTCTCGGAGCGCGCGAAGGTCGGCAAGCCATGAGAGTTGGCATCATTGGCGGCTCGGGGATGTACGACCCTCAGCTGCTCATCGATTCCGAAAGGAAGAAGATGCACACCCCCTACGGGCATCCCTCCGATTTTGTGATGCTCGGCGATTACGAGGGGGTGCCTGTTGCCATCATCCCCCGGCATGGGCCGCACCACACCTTCAATCCGACACAGGTGAATTACCGCGCGAACATCTGGGCCCTCAAGGAGCTCGGCTGCACCCACGTGCTCGCCCCGAGTGCGGTCGGATCCCTCAAGGAGGAAGTCCGACCCGGCGACTTTGTCTTCACCGACCAGTTCATCGATCGCACCCATAAGCGGCAGACCACCTTTTACGACGGCAGCCAGGTGTGCCACATCAGCGTTGCGGAGCCGACCTGCGCCACCCTGAGGACGCTCCTCGCGAAGGAGGCGAAGGCGCTGAAGGTCCCCTTCCACGAGAAGGGGACGTGCGTGGTCATCGAGGGCCCGAGGTTCTCCACGAAGGCCGAGTCGCGGATGTTCCGGCTCTGGGGCGGCGACATCATCGGCATGACGATGTGCCCGGAAGCGACGCTTGCCCGCGAGGCGGAGATGTGCTACTCGACCATCGCGATGGTCACCGACTACGACGTGTGGCGTGACGCGCACGTGAGCCTTGACATGGTGCTGAAGACGATGAAGGAGAACGAGCAGAAGGTCAAGCTCCTGCTCAAGNCCGTCATTCCAAAGATAGCGAAAGAAAGGGCCTGCGGCTGCAAGAGCGCGCTCACGGGCGCACTGCTCTGACCATGCGTTCCGAAAAACATGCTCAATGTATGACCAGCCGCATTGCAGAGAGTATCCTATATTCCTGCGTGACAGAGCGGAACTCCTACGGCACCACGGCCGATATCCACAGACACGTTGGAGGCTGATGATGGAAACCTTCAAGTGCGAGATGCCCACGTGGGAGGAGATACAGTCCCTCGCCAAGGCCACTGCCACCAAAATCAAGCGGAGCGGATTCCGCCCGGACATCATCATCTCCATCGCACGGGGCGGCCTCGTGCCGGGAAGGCTGCTCGCCGACCTCCTGCATGTGAAGGACCTCATCGCGATAAAGACGGACCACTGGGGCATCACCGCGACGAAGGACGGCGAGGCGAAGATATCCTACCCGCTGAATCTTGACCTGAGCGGCAAGAGAGTCCTCGTTGTCGACGACATCACCGACACCGGCAAGAGCATGGAGCTCTCGAAGCAGCACGTCGCTGAAAGGAAACCTGTGGCGGTGAAGACCGCTGCCCTCTATCACCTGCGGGGCGCGAAGTACACCCCNGACTTCTATGGCATCGAGCGGGACTGGGCCTGGATGATATTCCCCTGGAATGTCACCGAGGACCTGGTGAACATTGTCCGCAAGATCAAGGGGGAGAAGCCTCTTGCCCCGGCTGAGCTGCGCACGACGATGAANAAGAATTTCAACGTCACGGTGAGCGCAGAGCAACTGCAGGAGCTGCTGGAGCACATCCGCTACCTCGACCATGGATGAGAGCGACTCCCATTACCGGGCAGTGAAGCGCAGGTTCTGGCGTCACGTGTACGCAGTCAAGGCGGTGGTGTGGCTCATCGTCGTCATTGCGCTCTACATCGCGGTGAGACGGAATTTCTAGGCGCGCTCGGGAACCATCAGCGCGAAGGTCATGTTCGCGGTGTCGAGGAGCCGCGGGAGCAGGGCATTCACCTCCCCGTGAGAGATATCTTTGAATCGTCTGAGGATGCTGAAATAATCCAGGGGGTTGCGGGTCTGGGCGCCGGCATACGCGAGCATCTGGCCGAAACTGAGCAGGGACTCCCTGTTTTTTTCATTATCCGTGAGTATCTTGTTCCGCGCGTACTCCACCTCGCCGGGAGGAAGTCCCGCAGCGACAAGCCCGGCTGCGTTCTCCGCGACAAGACTCCGGAAACCCTCGGCGTCGTCGCAGTCGCCCTGGACCTGGATGCAGCCGCGGTCCCGGAAATCCCAGTTGTAGCCTGTGAAGGTGCGCTCATCGGTTCCGGCCCTGACGAGCGCCTCCCTGTTGAGGCTTCCCATGCCGTAGAGCGCCGTCGCGGCAATCTCCGCTGCCACGTGGAGGTCGATGAGCTCNTCGGGTCGCATGCTGAGCGGTTCGAGGAGATATTTCCAGCCGCCCAGCATCTTCTTCCGGGAGACGTCGGCCCTGGCCAGCGGACTGTCAAAATTGTCCGCAGCGACGACGCCCCGAGGCTCCTCCTGGCTGACTTCGCCGGGCGGCGGACGGTAGTCGGCCTTGCCCAGGGCCTCGAGCTTTCTCTGCACCACATCTGCGACCGCTTTGGCGTCGACATCCCCTGTCGCGATGAGCATCATGTTCGAGGGACGGTAGAAGGTGTCATGCATGGACAGGACATCATCGAGAGTTATCCTGCGGATGGATTCCTGCGTCCCGATGATGGGAATGCGCCCCCCGTGCTTCACATGGGCCTGGGCGTCCCACAGACGAAACAGCTCACTCATGGAGTCGTTCTCTCCGCGGGCTATCTCGTCNCCGATGGTTCCGCACTCTTTCCTGAAGCGGTCCTGCGGGAGATAGGGAGTGAACACGAAGTCCAGCATGGTCTCGAGATTCTCCAGGGGGTGCTGCCTCGTGACAAAAAAGTAATTGGTGTGGTCGTTCGCGGTGTAGGCGTTCACTTCGATGGCGCCGTGGTGTTTGAGCTCGGTCAGCCCGTCCCGGAGCTTGCTCATGCGCTTCGGCGTGTTGGTCCTCCAGCGGAGGGGCTTCCCATCGCGGCCCAGCGGCGGCATGATGAAGAGCACGTGCTCGAAGTAATGGGCGCTTCCCGGCTGGAGCGAGACCTCCTCTCCGCTCTCGGCATCCCGGTACCTGAGCACATCCCCCCCGAAGGGGGTGATGAGCTGGAAATGGCTGAGAGGCGACCTGCGCTTCGCCACGGATATCTGGAGACCGGAATCCAGCACCAGACGCTCGCCCTCGTCCATCAGGCCCTCCCGTAGGTGAATATCTGGCTCCGGCCGGGCGAAAGGTAGTGCAGCGCGATGTGTCTCGCTTCGGCCGGGTCAAACGAGGTCAGCGTCTCATACTGCTCGGCAAGGCCCACTCCCGCGCGCTTGACATGCAGCCGGTGCGCCTCGTCAATCCTGAACGACGGCTGGTCGCAGCTGCGGAGAGGTCCGCGTGCGGTGAGCATCTCCTCGATTGCCTGCTCCTGGACCTTCCGGAACTCCTCGTCCTGGAACTTTCCGGAGAACACCTCCTCGGCAATCTCCTGGGTGAGAGCGGTGATGCGCCCGAGCAGCCTGGGGTCGTGCTCTGTGCCAAGGCGGATCATGTTCCGGTATTCCTGATATCCTGAATAAATCCCGTAGACAAGATGATGCTTCTCGCGCACCACCTGCATGAGACGCCCGGTCCACCCNCCGCCGAACACCCTGTTGACGAGCCGCAATGCGGAGCGCTCCCGTTCTCCTGGAACGGCAGCCAGCGNGTACGCGCGCAGGAACTGTGTCTGCTCGGAAGGCCCCTCCTCGGCNACCGGCTTCCCNACCGGCCCCATCTCAAGCACCTCCAGAGGGGNAAGTGTCCCCTGGCCTGCAGACTGCGCGGCGAAGCCCAGCACGGGAGATGCAATCCCCTCCGGACTGTCCCCGGACAGGAGAAGCACGGGCGACGAGGCCGCGAACACCCCTTCGTACGCGCGGATGATGTCCTCAAAGGTGGCATTCCGGGCGAGGTCCAAAAGCCCGGGGACCGAGAGCGGGCTATCCTGCGGGAAGTAGCGNAGGTCGAAAAGCGAGTACGCGTAGCTCGGGTGGTGCTGGATGCGGTCCTCCAGCGAACGGATGACTTCCTCCCGCGCGAGTTCCAGTATCCTTTCGCTGTGCGCTGCGTCCCGCAGCAGAGGCTGCGCCATCATCTCCGCGACGATGTCCATCGCGCTGCCCATGGCCGACACTCCCCTCTCCCCCGCAGGCACGTGGACTTTCACCACAAACTCCAGCATGTCCCGCCATCGTTCGGTGTGGACGGAAGGCTGTTGTGTCCGTGCCATGTAGAAGGCACGCGTGAGCGAGTCCGCGGTCGGAAAGGAGGCGCATCCCTTCCTGACCCCCGCAAGGTAGATATCCACGAGCAGCTCCGCGCGGNCGGCCTCCTCGGCGCTCCCGTAGCTGCGCACGAGAGAGAGCTGGGCAGCCTGGCTGGAGGATTCCGCATGGTTCGTGTAGACAGCGGCGTTCCCGGAGTCCTGGCGGGAGAATTCTGTCTCCCGCAGCATGGAAGCAATCGCAGGGTCGAGAGGAAGGCCCACGTGAAGAGGGGTTCTTGGAGGGTTTTTATTACTTTTGATGGACATATTGATTGAGTATCTCAAGACCCATGGCCTGACCGTTAGGTCGGCGTTACTGTCGGCCGCGCTGTCAGGAATATCCGCCATTCCGGTGAGACAGCACGGAACTCGTGCGGGATTCCGGCCGAGCGGTCGCTGCGCGGCCAATCAGACATGCACGAGCTGGCGCTTGATGTTNGGCGCNAGTTCCCAGAGCTTCCTGCCCTGCTTCTTCCCCGCGTAGGTCACGGCCTTCTTCTTCCGCAGCGCCACGATGGTGCCGGCGACCTCCCGCTTGTCCTTCTGGAGGACCTTCGCAATCTCGTGGGTCGCGGCGACGTCCTTGTCGAGCAGCGCCCGCAGGACGTCGGACTCCAGCTCGGTGAAGGCGATGACGCGCGCGTCNTTCTCCTGGAGGCTCTGCGCGAAAGCTTCCGGCTCCGTGATTTTTTTCTTCAGCTCGTCCTCGCGGAAGACGCCGTAGTGCTCGAGGATGTCCCGCGCGGCGTAGTACGAGATTTTATAGCCATGCTGCAGCAGCGGGTTCTTCTCCTTGAACTTGCTGTGGTGGAAGTCGAACAGGATGTCCGTGTACTCGAGCAGCCTGCGGGGATTCGAGTCCGCAGTGTCCACGAGGAGATTCACCACCTCCTCGCTCAGCCTGTCAAAGTAATTGATGCCGGTCCTCGGGTTCAGCAGGCGCGTCTTGAGGATATCCCGCATCTCCGCGGCCTCCAGCGAGCGGAAGTTGATGATGCGCTTCCCGAGGCGATCGCGGAAAGAGCCCGAGACGTTCTCCAGCCTGCGGGAAATCTGCGCGATGACAATGCTCTTCACTCCGCTCTGGCCCTCCCACTTGCCCTTCGCTTCCAGCACGAGATTGGGGTCCGTGGCCTGGAACTCATCGATGAGCAGCACAGGCCGCTTGGTGGGGTATTTCTTGAAGGAGAGGAGGTCGAAGAAGCTCCGCTTCTTCTTCAGCTCCGTCTCCAGATTGAACCCCTTCGGCAAGTCCTCTGCATTGAAGTAGATGAACGCGTGGTCCTTGAGCTTCTCCTGGACGCGGCGGAGCATGCTCGTCTTCCCTGATCCAGTCGGCCCGTTGAGGAAGCATATCTCCCCCTTGAGGATGTGATTGATGAGGCGCTCCTCTTCCTGGGCCATCCCCACGAGGAGTGGGTTCGGACGGACGTCCAGCGGGTTGCCGTCGAACTCCAGCCGGTCGTACCAGGTCTGCTCCCCCATGGGTCTGGTGCGGGAGAGCGCGGTATAAATAGTTTTCTGGGGATTGATTCACGACGAAGTCCGGCCGCGATTGAGAGACGCGGGTCACGCGCAGGGCTGTTCCGCCCCTACGCCGCGAGTTCGCGGTTGATTCGGCGGCAGAGTAATGGCACATGAATCATCCACACAATCCAGAGGAGCGTGAGCACGGTGGACAGGAGGCCGCGGGCTCCGCCGTCCGTCGCCCAGGCTGCGTTTGCCCAGATGAAGATGCCGACGACGAGCCATAACGCGAACAATCGGCGCCTGCGGACATACAGATAGCCGAAGGGCCCGAAGAACAGGGCAAGCAGGAAGCCCACAAGAGCGCTGCGAGGAGTGTTCCTGCCCGGTTGTCGGGCAGATTGCGCATCAACCTTCAGGACCTTTCCGCAATGCGGGCAGGACCGCGCGCTGGGGCTCAGAAGCTGCTTGCAGTCAGGACACGGAACCAGGGACTCAGATGTGATACCCCCCGCGCGCGCGACCTCTGGACTCGGTTTTCTTATCGGCTTCCCGCACGTGATGCAGAACACCGCTGCCTTATCATTGGGCTTTCCGCAGGCGACACAGTAGACCTTTGCGGGCTTTGCCGGTGGCGTTGGCTCCTCGGTCTCGTCCGGGGGAGNGGGAACAATGACATTGCCCGCGGAGAGGGCTTGCCCTACCTGCTTGGCNGTCCAGCCGGCCTTGAGCAGTTCGGCCCGCATCTGGTCCTCGGGTATCCCCAGNCCACGGCACTGCTCGACATAGTCTTCAATGTCGTTGCCGCGTTTCGCGGGCCTCGGANCAGAAACAGATGGCTCAGGCCCGCGAGCAGCCGCCTTGACCTTCGTGAGCTGCGCGCCGCAGTCCGGACAGTACATATCCTCGCTCTCGACGCGAATCCCGCAGTGGGGGCAGTTAAGGGGAGCTTTGCTCGGCATAGGCGCTATCTCCTACGCTATTACTCTTGATAGGGGGATATTTATGGCTATCTGATTCCAGCATCTTAAGTTCCCAAACGCCCCTGAAGTGGTGCACACTGAAAACCTTGNATGAANGCAGTCGCTCACTGAGACCCCTGTCGGCCGCGATGCGGAACATTCCGTGGACGGCGGCCGAAGTTCCCTAGTGCGTGGACTCGATGGNCTCGCTGGCGAGGTACGGCGCGGCGTCCTTCCGGAGGAACTCCGCCTTGTCGGTCTTCTCCCAGGTGAAGTCAGGGTCTTCCCTGCCGAAGTGGCCGTACGCGGCGGTCTTGCGGTAGATGGGCCTGCGCAACTTGAGGTCCGAGATGATCTGCGCCGGCTTCAGCCTGAAGTGCTTGCGAATCAGCTCCTCGATGCGCTGTTCGGGGAGTTTGTTGGTGCCGAAGGTGTTGACGAACACCGAGACTGGGTCCGCGACGCCGATGGAGTAGGCCAGCTGGACCTCGCAGCGCTCCGCGAGACCTGCCTTCACGATGTTCTTCGCGATGTACCTCGTCATGTACGCTGCTGAGCGGTCCACCTTGCTGGGGTCCTTGCCGGAGAAGGCGCCGCCGCCGTGGTGGCCAAGGCCGCCGTAGGTGTCCACGATGATTTTCCGTCCGGTGACTCCCGAATCCGCTGCAGGCCCGCCCAGGACGAATCTCCCGGTGGAGTTGACATGATACTTGGTATTGTGGTCCACAAGATTGCCGCATACCGGCTTGATGACCAGCTTGATGATGTCCTCGCGTATCTGGTCGCTGGACACATTGTCGTCATGCTGGGCAGCGATGACCACAGTGTCCACCCGGATGGGCTTGCCACCGATGTACTCAACGGTGACCTGGGACTTCCCGTCCGGCCGGAGATAGGGCAGGAGCTTCTCCCTGCGAGCATCCGCGAGCTTCTTGGTGAGCTTCTGCGCGAGAGTGATGGGCAGCGGGAGCAGCTCGGGGGTCTCGTCGCACGCGTAGCCGAACATCATGCCCTGGTCTCCTGCGCCCTGCTCGTGCTCGTTCGTCGCAGTGACACCCTGGGAGATATCCGGGCTCTGCTCGTGGATGGACACCAGCACACCTGCGGACTTGTAGTCGAAGCCGTACTCTGGATTCGTATAGCCGATGTCCTTGATGACCTCGCGCGCAATCTGCTGCGCATCAAACTTGACCCGTGTGGTGACCTCACCGGCCATGACCACCAGACCGGTCGTGACGAGCGTCTCGACCGCAACCCGCGCGTCGGGGTCCTGGCTGTAAATCGCGTCAAGGATACCATCAGAAATCTGGTCGCACACCTTGTCCGGATGACCCTCGGTCACGGACTCGCTGCTGAAGAAATACCTTCCCGGCTTCATGCTGGCACCTCCCAGGCGGGTGTTCACTCAGTCCTGACCTTATAAACGTTTGTGCAAGCATTATTCGTTTGAGAATATACCCTTTGAACTCGGCCGCAGTGCCGCACGTGTCCCGGAGGGTCTCGCCGGAATGTCGGATATGCTGAGCGACTCGGCCGAGTCTGTTCTCCCGTACCCACAAACCCTTTTAAGCTTGGCCGGGTTCCCTGCTCTGGGTGAGGAAGATGGAAAAAGCTGAAGTGCCGGAAACTCTGGACATCGTGCTGCTCACGGACGAGCGCGTCATCGCCGGCAGGGAGGCGGATTATGGCGACGCCTACGTCCAGGTGTACGACGCCCTGGAGCTCAGCACGGAGAACATCTATACGGACCCCCTCGATTATGCAGGCGCGTGGGAGGAGTACACCCGCGCGGTGAAGGAGCAGCCCCTGGTGAACATCGTCGTGCCCTTCGCCACGGTGCGCTATGTCTGCCATCAGGTTCCGCGACCCACCCTGGAGCCGGACGACGAAGGCAAAGAGGACTGGGATGCTCTCGACCCGCTTGAGGACGACTACCGGGACGGCTGAATCCTCTGGGATGCACGCAGCGCACACGCTAGCCGTCGGACAAGTCTTGAGGCGAAACGGATGGCCTGCCGCGCTTCCCCCGCGTTCACTTTCCGGGCTCGGTAATTGATATCGTGCCTGAGTTCGCGGTAGCGGTCCGCTTCGGCTGCCTCGCCTTCGCTGATATGAGCATGGCCCAAGGAATACGCGATGACCGCTTCATGGGAGTAGCTCTTGAAGCCGTGCTGAGCGAAGAATGCCTGCATCGCCTCTCTGATGGCTTCGTAGGCGCTCTCCAGCCTGAAAGAAGCGCTCTTCTCGGAGAGCGGCAGCTTGCGCAGGTCTGCAAGCCGCTCCTGCGCCTGGCGCATGAGGGAAGAGGCCTCCGCCTCGTTCGGGCTCATGGAAACTACCTTCCCCTCTCCCAACAGGGCTTCGAACGTCTTCAACGCAGGAAGCCATAGAGGACGATGCCGTTGATGAGGCTTGCGTAGAACTCTGGCTCCATCTTCCGGCGCGGGAGCAGTTTGATGCGGACTTCCCGGCCGAGCTTCCGGCTGAACGCGGCTGTTTCCGGAATCTCTCCGCGCCCCGTGAAAATCGCGATATCGATGTCGCTTGTCTCTACATCATCGCCCTTGCTGAAGGAGCCGAAGAGGACTATAGCTTCTGGCCTCGCGAAGCGTTCAACGAGGAACTCCACCAGACCGCTCTCGTAGAGCGAGAGGAGATTTGCGCAGCGCTTGAGGTCTCGGAAACGGGGATTGTCCCGGCTGGCTTTCACCAGGACCAGGCTTCCCTGGCGCCTCACAGAGACAAGCCCCTGGCGCGCGAACTCAAGGATAGCCTTTCTCACCCAGGGCAGGGAGACGCCCGTCCTGCGAGAAATCTCGCGAAGATGGCTCTCCCCGGATGGATTCATGAGGTAGAAACGGAAGACCACCTCACGCTTGGAAATTATCATTATCAATTGAGAAGTAAAATTAGCATTTAAGGGTTTCGGCGTTTCACTCCTCGTCGAACTCGCCCTTCCCCTGCTTCATCTTCTTCGTGATGTTGACCTTGCCCTTGCACGCGGCGCACAGGACCTGGAGGGAGTCGACGCCGTCCACCTTCTTCCTCTTGAAGGGGATTTCCGCCTCGCCTGCATTGCCGCAGTGCGGGCACTGGTACTCGACGCACGCGGAGAGCGTGGGTTCGTACTCCTCCTTCGGGACAGAATGGCCGCAGCTCTGGCACTCGTAGTCCGTGCTCCTAATCTTCACCCCGCCGTCGGGCCTGACCGGCTTGCCCATGAGCGCCTTCCCGCACTTCGGGCAGGGCTGCTTGAAGACCCATGCCCGCGCGAATCCCGTGCCTATGTCCCTGTTGGTGAAGTAGACCAGCTCCTTCATATTCTCTGGCTGTCGGAGGGCCATGCTCTTTCTCACGCGCGAGCGACTGCTTAAATCTTTCGGACGTGGCTGACGAATCTCTCCAGGATGCTGTAGAACGGCACGATTCTCGTGATGTCCGCATACTCCTCGGGACCGTGCGCTCCGCTGCCCGGCACCGCGCAGAGGAAGCCAGGAATGCCTGCATCCGCGAAATGCCGCACGTCGCTCGCGCCGTGTCCGCCCTGTATCTCCGCAGGCTTGCCGAGGACTTCCGCGCTGCACGCGAGGAAGCGCTGCACCCACGGATTCTCCTCAGGAGTGTCCAGCGGCGCGCCACGGGAGAGGAATTCGAGCTTCGCATCGGTGATGTTCCGTATCTTATCGAGTATCTCCTTCTCCGTCGTCGGGGCAGTGTACCGGATGTCCAGCTCCATCTCCGCGCGGTCGGGAACCTTGTTCGCGGCCTCTCCCCCGCGGAGCACCCCCATGGAGCATGTCGCCTTCCATCGGTCCTTCGCCGTCGTCTTCGGGAACAGGCGGCGGATGCGCGCGTAGGCCCTGATGGCCTTGTCTATCGCGTTGTCTCCCATCCACGGCCGCGAGCCGTGCGCCGCTTTCCCGGTGAAGGTGAGCCCGAGGTGGAGGATGCCCTTCTCTTTGACCACGACGCCCATGTCGTTCCCGGCATCGGGGGCGAACACGATTTCGGGCCTGATGCCCTGCTCCACCAGATACTTCGCGCCGTCCTCTCCGCTGATTTCCTCATCGGTGGTGAGGGCCAGCATGACATCGCGCCGCTCCCCTCGCTGCGCGAGGCGCTTGAGCAGCACCATCATCACCGCGTCCTGGAGCTTCATGTCATCCGTGCCGCGTCCGAAGAGCTTGCCGTCCCGCTCGACAGCGGTGAACTGCTCCCGCTCGCCCTCGATGACATCAACATGGCCCAGGAACAGGACCTGCGGGGTCTTGGTCTTCGCGAAGCTCACCAGCAGGCTGGGCTTGTGGTGGCGCTCCATCTCCAGCAGCACCAGGCCGGTGCCAGCGAAATACTGCTTCACGTAGTCGAGACAACGACGCAGCTCCTCGGGCCGCGACTTGGTGCTCTCAAAGGTGACCATCTCTCTCGTCAGCTCGACTACTTCCCTGGTGACATCATCCATGGTGTGCCTCCAGCGCCTGCCGAAGCATCTCCAGCGCCTTTCTCCGGTGGGAGATGGAATTCTTCTCCGCGGCGGACATCTCCGCGTAGGTTCTCTTCTCGCCTTCCGGCTGGAAGATGGGGTCAAAACCGAACGCGGACGTCCCGCGAGGAGCGACGATGGTTCCGGAAACCTCTCCGGCAGCGATGCCCACCTTGCCCCGGATGACAAACCCGACGACGGTACGCGCCACCGCTCGCCGCTCCGGGAACGCGGAAAGTATCTGCCAGAGGCCCTCTGCGCCGAGCTTGCCGATGAAGTGCTTCACGTACGGGCCGGGCAGGCCCTTGAGGGCCTGGCAATGCAAGCTCGTGTCCTCGACGAAGAGGTCGACGCGGGCCTGCTGGTACGCCACGTGGACCTTGGCGCGGGCAATCTCCTCGGGCTCTCCCTGCAGCTCCGGAACCTCAAGGGCAAGTTGCTCTATCACGATGGGCGCGAGAATCTCCCGCGCCTCCTTGAGCTTGTTCGCGCTGCCGGTGACGAACGCGAGTTTCATCGCCCTCTCCTCCTGTCATTCCATTCCCGGAGCTTCCTCCTCACGGGCGTGTTCCACTGATGCGTGAGGACAATGAGGGTGGTCAGGGCGAAGCGGTGCAGTGGCAGCGGGCGCGCGTGGGGCTCGACGTGCCCCCCGCGGATGGCTTCAACCACATCATCGATGGTCGGCCGCTCGGGAGCGCGGACCCAGGTGTAGTTCCTTCCGAACTGGCTGAGCTGGTGCGCGTCGCTCGTGGCAACAACAGCCTTTCCCAGCTCCTCCGCTGCATTCACCGCCTTCTTATTGAGGTCCAGGAACGGGAGATAGAAATGGCTGTACTCGACAGCGTCAAAAAGCTTAGAGTGCTTGTACAGCTCGTCCTTGAGGCACTTCTCCAGCACGAAGTACGGATGCGGGGCGATGCACAGCACCTCCGGATGCTCCGCGCGGACATCCGCGAGTTCCTCGAAGGTCGCCGGCCTGGGTCCCTGGTAGTTGAGGATGAGCACTTCTTTCCCGGAGACGCGCGTCTCCATTCCGGGAATGAGCAGGATGCCGTGCTCTCGGGCGTAGGAAGCGAGGCGTTCGGAGTACGTCACGAGGTTCTTGTTGGTGATGGCCAGGATGGAGTAGCCGAGCTCCTCAGCCTTGAGGATGAGCTCCTCCGCGGAGTGGCGCTGGACGCCTTGCGGGTCGTCGCGTGTGTGGATATGGAAGTCTGCCTTGTGGCGCACGCCACTGGCCGGGGCGCCCGCTATAAAAACCTTCGGAAATTCTCAGCTGCTCCAAGGAGGGAGGAGCGCTCGCTCCCTTGCACGATGGGCGGCGGAGGGACGATGCAGTGCTCCCGCGCGGCGGCAAGCGTCGCCTTGCGGAAGAGCGGCCAGGACTTCGAGACTCCGCCCCCGAGGACGATGATGTCCGGGTCCAGGGCATGCACCACCTGGGCGAGACCAAGTCCCAGCCAGCGGCCCATCTCGGCGAACGCCTCATGTGCTTTCCGGTTTCCCCCGGCCGCGATGAGGGAAACTTCCCGCGCTGACTCTGCTCGGAGCCCTCGCCTACGGGCGTACCTTACCACCGCGCGGCCGGAGGCATGCAGTTCGAGGCAGCCACGCTTCCCGCANCCGCATCTNCCCTGCCTGCTCACGGGCATGTGACCGAATTCCCCGGCATTCCCGCGTCCAGCGTAAAGCCTTCCATCGAGGACGATGCCTCCCCCTACCCCGGTGCCGAGGATGATGCCGATGACTGAGCGATGGCCTTTCCCCTTGCGGAAGAGGGCTTCGCCCAGGGCGAAGCAGTTCGCGTCGTTCTCCAGCCGCACCGGAACGTGGAACTCCTTCCGAAGCCTGGCCGCAAGGGGAAAATTCCTGAACGGGAGATTCGGCGGAGCGAGCAGGGTGCCGGTGCGCTGGTCCAGCGGCCCNGGGGCGCCGATGCCTATACCGTGCANGGGGGCCCGCACCGCGCGGATTGCTGCGCAGATCTCCTCGAAAACGCCGTCGGCCGAACTGCCGCGCAATTCCCGCGTTGCCGAGCGGATGATGCGGCCACGGATGAGCGCCGCGCGGACGGTGCTGCCTCCGAGATCGACGGCAATCATTTCTTGGCGAGTTTCTGGAGCTCTTCCTGGAAGGTGGTGATGTCCGCGAACTCGCGATAGACCGAGGCGAAGCGGATGTACGCCACCTTGTCGAGCTTGCGGAGATGCTTCATCACCAGGTTGCCTATCACAGTGGAGGGTATCTCTGCGCTCGGTCTCGCGCGCAGCTCCGCCTCAATCTCCTGCACCGACTGCTCGATGGCTTCCTCGCTGATNGGCCGCTTCTCGCAGGCCTTGCGCATCCCGCCNTTGAGCTTCTCCCTGCTGAATTCCTCCCTTCGGCCATCCTTCTTCACCACGATGAGGGCGCTGGTCTCGACTCTCTCGTAGGTGGTGAAGCGCTTGCCGCACTTCAGGCACTCGCGCCGTCTCCTCACGGTATCCTCGGCCTCGCGGCTGTCCACGACTTTCTGCTCGTGGTGGCCGCAGAACTGGCAACGCATGTCCCGACGAGGGGCCGGAACGGATTTAAGCGTTGCGGTCCGGCACCGTGATGAGTATCTGTCCGAAGGGCTCGTCCTGCTCGAGTACCACGGAGCCGTGCATGTCGGCTCCTTCCCGGTAGGTAGAGAGATGCAGGAGCGGGACGAAAGTCGCAATCTTGTCGGCCCTGCTGTCCGAGGGGATGAGCTCATCGAACGTCAGCGGCCTCTTCTCCCTCCTGAGGAAGGAGAGGATGCGCTGGTAGAGCTCCCGTATGATGGAAGAGATGTCCTTCCGCTTCGCCGGCCGCTCGAGAGGTGCCTGTATCTCCCTGAGCACCCGTCGCTTGCTCACCTCGAGGGCCTTGCGCAGGGCATCCAGAAGGTCATCGAGCGATACCTTGCGCTTCCGGGGCTGGGGCGTGCGGGGGACAAGCCCGGGTACCTCGCCCGGCGCACCGGAGGAGCCGTACTCCTGTTCAAGTTCCTCGTAGAAATCCCCTGCGCTCACCTCTTGGGTGCTGGCCAGGAGCTGGTCGAGGTTGACCAGGTCCTTCTCCAGGAGCTGGACGCTTTTCAGCCGGAGGAGGAGCGCGGCCGCGAGGACGACTTTCGCGGAGATGCGCACGTCGAAGCCCTTGAGGGCGTGCACCGTGTCCAGGTAGCGTCTTGAGAGGACCCCGACGTCAATGTCCCAGGGGTCCATCCCCTCCTCGCGGACAAGCTGCATCAGAAGGCTCTGCCAGGTGATGTCATCCTGTTCAAAGAGCAGGCTGAACAGGCGCTCTTGCATGGAAGGAACGGGTGCGAGGGCTTATTTAAAGCTTCGCAGGCGACGATGGAGGGCGCCATTGGTCGGCCGCAGTGCGGCGGGGTCAGCGGGGGGTCTCACCGGGATGCCGGATATCATGCGACCTAGGCTCGCCGTTCGCCGCGCAACCATTCGAGG
>C687J35174_10004648_pt1 | contig 18349 bp, 17 predicted proteins | sample RifCSPhighO2_01_FD_35174 | JGI IMG/M metagenome (IMG submission 35174) | reverse complement strand
CGACGCGTCGGCACGCGGTCGCGAGCCGTAGGTGCTGCGCTCCCCCGGTTCTTTCGGTTTTTTCGGCGGCGGCTGGAAGTCGACTTGTTTCTTGTTGACCGAGGCTTCAACCTCAGCGCGCGTGCGTCCGTATTGTGCGCGCGAGCTGCGCACGCAGTCGTCCCGATACGAGATCGCGGGGGTATCAATAGGCGGAATGGTTTCCGCAGAAAAAGGCTTGGAACCCACACCATCGATCATGAGCGTGAGATAAACTTGACCGATGCCGAGGCCCACGAGGTCTTCCGGCGTAAATGTCGGCTCGAAGACCGTCTCCAACACTTCCGCATCAAAGGGCCCGACACGAAATACGATGAGGGTCCCGATGTTGCCAAAGACCGCGTCCCTCACTTCCTCCTCCATCTGTTCGATATATTGATTGGCGAGTGTGAGCGCAAGCTTGTATTTGCGCGACTCGGAGAGAATGTCGGCAAAGGCTTCGTTCATCATTGATTGGAATTCATCGACGTAGAAATAAAAACGCGGTAATTTTGCCATCCGCACACTCGGCTCGTCCGCGCGCGACATCGCCGCCAGATAGATCTTCACGACGAGCATGCTGCCGAGGAGAGAGGCATTGGTCTCACCCATGCGACCTTTCGAGAGATTGACGATAAAGATCTTTTTTTCATCCATCATCTTGCGCAGATCAAAAGATGATTTCCCCTGCCCCACAATATTGCGGATCAGAGGGTTGGCGGTGAACTGACCGATCTTGTTTTGGATCGCGGGGGTCGCCTCACGTGTGTAGGTATCGGTGAAGGCGGCAAATTCCTCCACCCAGAATCCGCGCACGATCGGGTCGGTTGTTTTTTCGATGACGGCAGCACGGAAGGTCTTGTTGGTGAGCATGCGATTCACATCTAAGAGTGTCGAATCAGGATATTCGAGAAGTGCAAGCAGGGTGTTTTGCAAAATGTATTCCATTCTCGCGCTCCATGCATCTACCCAAATGCGCTTCAAGGCGCCCATCAAGCCAGAGACCACGAGATGACGCTTGTCGTAACCTACATCTTCCATCACATTGAAGCCGATCGGGTGATCGGTATCAAACGGCGCGAAGTAGACGACATCTTTGATGCGATCGTGCGGGACGAAATCGAGCAGTTTTTCGGCGGTAGCGCCGTGCGGATCGATAAATGCAATACCTTCGCCATTCTGAATATCCTGTATCGCCATGTTCTCGAGCATGGTGGATTTACCCATGCCAGTTTTGCCGATGACGTAGATGTGCTTGCCGCGGTCAATACCTCGAATACCGAACATCTCGCGCTTGCCACGCGTGTGTGTAGCCGCAAAATACGTGACCCGGGTGTCATCGTTTTTATGCTGATCGGGGGGCATGTCGCAATTATACCGTATCCCGCTTTAACGCGTAGCATCCGCCGGCGCGTACAGATCATGTACGAACGAGAGAAGTTTGCGAACATCCCCTTCCGCATCGCGTGAACCGAGCACAATGACTGCGATCGTACGATCTTGTGCCCCCACCTTGACGGTAAACGCCCCCGCATAGGTCTCCGCCGCTTCGTTTGTTTGGCCGACTTTTCCTCCAATGAGTTTCGCCGGAGCATTTTTAATGATGTTGAAGTTGCGAACATTCTTGAATGCCGGTGGTCCGTATGCGCTGTTTGCAATGTCACCAGAGGTAATGCCGAAGATAAAGCGACGATTTTCATAGATATGGCGCAGGAGGGTAAAGAGATCTTCAGGAGTCGAATAGTCGCCCTTCGCGCCTGAAGGATCAGAGAAAACCGTATGCGAGAGATTGATCGCTTTTGCTTTCTCATTCATGTAGGTCACGAACTGACTGCGGCCGCGCACCGATGCAAAGGTCTCCGCTGCTTCGTTGGATGATTCCTGGAGAAGTAGGAAGAGCAGGTCATACGCGCGCACCTCTGTCCCCGCTTTAAGGCGCGGTATCGAGGTGTAGACGAGTCCCTCCTTCGGCACGGTAACCGATTTGTCGAGATTGATGTATTCGGTGACGATAAGCGCAGAGACCAATTTTGATATCGATGCGATGGGTGCTGCGACCGACGCACCCTTGCTCGAAAGTACGGTGCCGTTTTTCACGTCTGCGACAAGATACCCGGCAGCAGAAACCGGCGGCGCTTTGAGCTGATAGGTGAACGAGTCGCCCTGTGCTTCGACGTTGTACACGATCACCGGCATTCCGACCACGGTGAGATCGTAGACTTTCTTTGCATCATCAGTGGAAAGTCGGATGCAGCCACCCGAATACGATGAAGATACTGCTGTCCCGTCCGCATACGTGGGCCAGCCGTGAATGAAAAAGTTGCCCTGAAAATCGAGACTCCATGGCTGATTCACCTCGCCGAATGTCGAGAAATGATTTCTCTCTTTCGATTGGATCTGATAGACGCCGGCAGGCGTTTCCCACCACGAACCTACTTTGCCCTTCGCAAGAACGGGAACCTCTATTTGCAAGACACCCCCGACATATACCACAAGCTTCATACTGGAAAGATTTGCATCAATGAACGACGCCTTTTGCTCCACGAGATTGCGCTTTACGTTTCTATAGTAATCGGGGTCCGAGAGCGCGGGCAATGCGCCGTATGTAAGAATGGGCCCCGTCGTCGATGCGGCCGATGAGGGAATGGATATCGAATAGACTACCGGCGGTTTGTACATGACGTACGCGGCAAAGGCGAGTGCCCCGAGTGCAGCAGCCCCAAGCACTGCGGTAGAAATCGAAATATGCCATCGCCAAAGATCCGAACCATGCTCCGCGTGAGCAGGCATCTCTACGGCGGGCAAAACGGAACCCGCAGGCGCGAGCTTGGGCACAAGCTCCGCCTCGCCCCATCCCTCGAGCACCAGACGATTCACAATGATGCTGTCCGACATTCCCGTGCGTCGCAAATATTCTATACGCGGACTTGGATCTTCTGTTCGTGACATAAAAAATGAAGAGAGGTATAAGAATTATAGCAAAAAAAGCACGCAGCCGACCCCCGTTGGATCGGCAGCGTGCAGTCGTACTCCGTTAGCTGTTATACACTTGAATCTGCGTCGTATTGGTTACGATGCATATCAAGCGACCGTGCTCGAGCGCGCAGGCAGATTCGGCCTCCATCGGAAGAACCGGAGAAGTCGTGTCTACCCAGAACGCGAAAGCTACAGCCGTTGCCAGCCCGAAAGTGCAGGACGGCAGAAAGAAGACCGCAATCGCTACGCCCCACTCGAACCTCAGGAAGCGATCACGCCTTCGATACGCAACTGCCGTGAACAAAGTTGCGATTACCACACTCAACGCAACACTACACACTGCGCATAGCAAGAAAGTCCGCAGCATGCTTGGTTCCCCCTTTTCTTTTTGCCCCGTTCACTCGGGCTGCACTTGACGCCTTATATTTTGTGCCGCCCGCCGCGAGGATAACATATGCGGAGGAAAAGTCATCTGTGATATCCACCGCGCGTTACTGATATTGAATGTATATCGGTTGCGGCGTGAGCTTCAGAACCTGTGCGGGCGCGAATATGCCCTCCGACGGCGGAAGGGTGTCGTTCTTGTAGAAAATCTTAAATCCGGTGAACTGCACCGGCTCCGCGGCGACGACGTTGGTGTAGGTGCCGATCTTTTTTGCTTGCGATCCCCAGCCGTCCATATCCATCACGATCTGCACTTCCGGCAGCGGCGTGATCTGTTTGTAGTGCGTCACCATATCTTGCGTAAAACGATGCACGACGAGGATTTTCGGCGTGAGATCATTGGCTCGCACAAGGCCCGCCAAATAATTTGCCGCGTAGTTGATATCCGCGGCATCGAACGAACCGATCACCGTGCCCGGTTTGGCGCCGGTTTTCATAGAAAACTCCGGGTCGATACCCAGATGCACGTTCTGCATCGCAAGATACTTTTCGTATTGTGGAAGCTCTTTCTGGAGCGTACTCAAACCCACCTGAAAGTCGAGAAAGACGAGCCCGTGTATCTGAGCGGCCAGTTCGAGCGCCTTGTCGATCTGGCTGTCGGGCATGCGCAAACGGTACATGCCGTCGGCTTGCGGCGCCTCCTGTGCGGTTACAACAATGTAGTGAATTGCCGGAATGACAGGAGTCGATGGGTCCGCCGCTGCCCACTGTGCACTTGCCGATGCGAGTTTTTGCAACATGACGTCGGTCGGATACTGACCCAATGCGCCCATGCCTTTGGAATAAAAATTTCCATAGTACGCAACGACACGATTGAACGGAAGGATGGCGCCCGCGTTCGGATAGACGGTTTTCACCGGCCACCGTGGGCGCGGAGAGGTCGTTGAGGCCACAGTGTCGTCAAGAAACGCAGCGTACCAAGGGCTCGATGTCGCCACGGCCCCTAGCTCCAGTAATTTTTTGTTGTAGGCGGCGATATCAAGCGGGGGCGCAGACACGCGAGTATTCAGCGCGGACGCGGGTGTAGAGGTCGCCGTGCGGATAAAGCTGACTCTCGGCGCGGATGCGGCTGCTACCGCGACGAACCCGGCAACGAAAAGTCCGGTACCGATGAGCAGCGCAAAACTTCTATGCCGCTTCTTCATGCTGGGTCGAGGAGTGTGAAGTGCTTTCTGCATATGTTTGATTCTCTTGTAACTCCTTCGAGTGACCCTCGCGCCGGCGCACGACGATGCCGAGCGCGATTATAAAGATCCCCGTAAGAAAAAAGAATATATTGTCCCACGTGTTGGGAAAACCCAAGAAGGGCAAAATGGCGACGAACGCGCCGGCGCACATGATGAGAGCGTCGAGTGACATAGGGAGATTATAGCACTAGTTTTTCGCTTCAATGATGACAACAAATTCCCCACGGACAGCTTTTTTCTTCTCCAATGTCTCCGCAATCTCGAGCGGCGCACCGACGAGCACTTCTTCATGAATCTTGGTGAGCTCGCGCGCGATCGTTACCCGTGCGTGCGGGGCTACCGCATTCAACTCTTTCAACAATTTCAGAATACGGTGCGGGGACTCGTAGAGAACGACGGGGTATTCCGCACCAGCGATTTTCTTGAGCGCCGTCTGGCGGCCCTTTTTGTGTGGAAGAAATCCGAGGAACGTGAATTGTTCCATGTTCGCGCCCGAAATGGAGAGCGCCGCGGTGAGGGCACTCGGGCCCGGGATTGCTTCAATTTTTGCCTCCGGGAGCGCTTCGCGGACTGCCGCGACAAGCCGCGCACCTGGGTCGGAGATGCCCGGCGTGCCTGCATCGGAAACGAGTGCCACGTGCTCGCCCGCTTCGAGCCGCGCGATTATTTCCGCCGCTTTCTTTGTCTCGGTCGCCGCATCCAATCGGAACACGGATTTACGAAGTCCGTAATGCGTCAACAATTTCGAGATGACCCGCGTATCCTCGGCGTATATCACATTCGCCTCCTTGAGATTCCAAAGGCCTCGAAAGGTAATATCCCCCAAATTGCCGATGGGTGTTGCGATGACTGATAACTTTCCCTGTGCCATTTCCTGTTCCATATCTATTCTAGTGTTCTCAAGAACTTAAGGATAGATTGACCGCGCTTTGTCAGCTTGTGACGCACAGAATTCCCTTCGTTCCGCTTGACGACGTGGCCAGCGATCGCTAGACGCCGAATGTGCTCTGAGCCTGTCTTCCCATTTATGTTAAGTGTTGAAGAAATCTCTTCGACTGACATTTCGGGCCTTTTCTGCAACAGATTCATAATCTGAATGCGGCGGTGATTTGAAAATCCTCGCACGATCCTCTCAAGTTGCCGGAAATTCATAATATTATCTATTCTTAAATTCTTAAGAATTTAAGCATACACCGATGCGAGATAAAAGTACACCTTCCGTTAATCGGTAATTTGTTCGGCGATTTTATAAATATCGCCTGCGCCCATGGTGATGATGAGGTACCGGTCGTCGTAGCCGAGCAGTTTGCCGCGGATCTCGTCGAATGAATCAAGCGCCACTGAATCACCTCCATAGCGCTGGGTTACTTCTGCGACAACCTCATTCGTGACGGATGGATCCGGCTCTTCACGGGCAGCATAAATAGGCGCGATGATGCTCTCATCTGCTGTGGCGAGTGCCCGCCCGAATTCTTGTAAGAGCGTACGCGTGCGGCTGTAGAGATGCGGGTGGAATGCGACGACGATTTTCTTGCTGCGCCCTCCGAAGCCTTTCTTTGCCCGTTCCGTAGCTTTAGCGGAGGCGGGGGCGAAGGACGGGTCGAGGAATTTCTCCCGCGCAGCTTGAATGGTTTTCGCGATGGCGGTCGGATGGTGCGCATAATCGTCATACACGAGAGCGCCGAGTGGCGTCTCGCCCTTGTATTCAAATCTTCGCCACGAGCCTTGAAATCCAGTAAGCGCTTCATCGGCGCGAGCGCCGACGATATCGGGAAATGCCGTGAGTGCAGCGGCCTTGGCAGCTCGGGCATTCATGCGATTGAATTCGCCCATCTGCGAGAGGGTGGGCACATCGAGATGCGTGTAATCGATGACTTTTGCACGCACATTTTTGAGGATAGGCGCGATGTTGGGATTCTTCGGATCGGTGATGATGTGCCCGTGCGAAGACACTTTTTCTGCTGCTATGCGAAAGGTCTCCTGTAGCGCCGCAAGATCGGGAAAATAATCCGTGTGGTCGAGCTCGATATTCGTAATGACAAGAATCTCTGGTGAGAGCTTCAGTACGTGGTCGCGGTACTCGCATGCTTCAATGACAAAAAGGTCTGGGCGGCCCGCAAGAAAATTCGAACCGAAATCGCGCACGATGGAGCCGATAATGGCCGTCGGCTCCTTCTTGGCCTGCGCAAGGATTACCGTAAGCATCCCCGTCGTGGTCGTCTTACCGTGCGTTCCTGCGACAGCAATGGTACGGGCAGGCGCTGAAACAACTCCGAGCGCCTCGAAATATGACATCCCCGGAATGTTCATCTCTTTTGCACGCATTCGCTCGACGTTGGTCTCGGCCACCGCGTCAGAGTAGATGAGTAATTCCGTGCCTCGGGGAACATCATCATGCCCGATTGTCACCTCGATTCCCTTTTCTCGTAGCATCAGCGTGACTGGCGATTCATCCCGATCCGACCCGCTCACCGACTTGCCTTGGTGGGCAAGAAGTTGCGCAAGCGCTGACATCCCGATGCCGCCGATGCCCACCATGTATATTGACTGGGGTATCATAAACCGCAGTATACAACTCCGCGCCTGAAAACTATGAATTTCACGGGGCCTGTGCAAGAGGCATGCGGTATCCCCCGATCGCGGTTTCGGAGCTGCACCAAGTGTGCTACAAATCAGCCATGCTATGGGACGGTAATCCGCTTGAACGATTTTTCGGCCGATCCCAAAACGGACCCATTGCGGATCTGCTCGCACAACAAGCCGAAATCGCATCACGCTGCAGCAAACTGCTCCGCGAAAGCAGCTGCAAATCACTCGATGAGATCATCGCGCTGGAACACGAAGGCGACGCTACGGAAGAAAAGATTCATGAGATCATCGACAGTTCGTTTATCCTGCGATTCGATAAGTCCGACATCGGGAGTTTGGCAAACAGCCTCGACAACATTCTGAACGGCATGCGGCAGGTGGCCATGCACGTGGATATTTATACGCCGCACATTCCCAGGTTACGGCCGGAAGCGGAAGAATTATTACAGATCATCGAGCAGATGACCGCACAGGTGCAAAAATGCACCGGGCTCTTGCACGAAAAACGGCTGCCGCACAAGCGCGTGCGCGAGCTTACACGTGAACTCATCAAAGCAGAGTCTCGAGCTGATGCGATTCTCCACAAAGGGGAAGCCGCGCTCGTGCGGGAGTACGGGATCGAGAGCGGGGGTGCGCTCACCTTTCTTGCGCACGATAAATTACTTCGCATGCTTGAACACATCACCGATGTCGCCAATCACTGCGGCACGCTCATTCTCTCGATAACGCGTAAAGAAGCATGATCCTGATCGTTCTTCTGTGCATTGCACTCCTGCTCGTACTGGCCGCGGAATTCATCAACGGCTGGACGGATGCACCGAATGCGATCGCAACAGTGGTAGCAACCGGCGTTCTGCCTCTCAGTATCGCCGTACCGATGGCCGTACTTCTCAATATTGCCGGCGCCTTATCGGGAACAGCAGTCGCGGCGACCATCGGCAAGGGTATCGTCACCACCGAGTCGGTTACTATTCCTGCGATTGCAGCGGCGATGATAAGTATCATCGGGTGGGGCATTTTCGCCGCATATCGTGGACTTCCGATCAGCAAATCACATGCACTCGTCGCCGGTCTTGCGGGTGCCGCGATCGCCGGTGGCGGATTCGACTCTCTCTTGTGGGCCGGATGGGAAAAAATCCTCATCGGTATGGCGCTCTCTGTTATCGCCGGCTTCGGGATCGCGTTCCTCATTGGAAAGACTGTCATCGCTTTGGCCGCCTCCGCATCGCCCGCACGCGCGAAGATCGGGTTCGACGTCGCGCACATCTTTACGGCCGGAACTATGGCATTCGCGCACGGTCTGAACGACGGACAGAAATTCATCGGAATATTCACCCTCGTTCTCGTTCTCAGCGGTCACGTTCAGGGATTCAATATCCCATGGTGGGTAATCATCTTATGTGGACTTACGATGGGCCTCGGTACATCGCTCGGCGGCTGGCGCATCATCGCGACCATCGGTAAGCGTATGGTCAAAATACAATCGTGGCAGGGTTTTGCTGCGACGAGCGCCGCGTCATCGACGATTATCGTCGCCTCAGTTTTCGGAGTGCCGCTTTCGACAACACACACCATCACGACCGCAATTGCCGGTGCCAGCTCGTCGCGTCGCGTTGGAGATGTAAAATGGGGTGTTCTCGGAAGCGTCGTGCGAGGATGGTTACTCACTTTTCCGATTTGCGGGGCTCTGGCGTTCGTTGCAGCGTTCTTGGCGAATCACGCGTTCCTCTCGTAGAACCATTTACCTATCATATCGCATCGAAACAAGATACAATGAATGAATGCAGAAGACCGAGAAGAAACCAAAATTCGATTTTGAGGAGTTGAAGGCGGCGGCGACGAGCCTGAACGGAAAGACCCGGAAAAAAGTCTTTGAGGAATATTTCGAGCGCTTCGAGGAATTCCCCTCGTACCTCTTCGACAACACCAACGGCATCGATAGTCGCTTGCAAGAAACCATCCAGGATCTTAGGAACGACCCCGAGACGACCAAGCCGATGCTCAAAGGTATCGACGTCCTTATGCAGCGTCTCCCATCGCTTTGACGAGCGCCACGAATTGATCCCCCTTCTCCTCGAAATTCTTCCACAGTCCATAGCTCGGTGAAGCGCAGGAGAGAAGACACGCCGAGCCGTGCGGAGTATTTTTGTACGCAAACTCGACCGCTTCTTTCATGTCCGAGGTTTCAAAAATATTCAAGCCTGTGCGATCTGCAAACATTCTTTTCCCGCTTTCCGGAAAGAGCACGATGTTTTTGACGTTGCGCGAACGAACTTCCTTTTCTAGTTCGGCGAAATCATACCCTCTGTCGTTTCCACCGAGAAATAGTGTCCCGACATCCGGTATCGCGCGAAGCGCAGCGATGGTGGACTCGGGCGTCGTCGATATTGCGTCGTCATAAAATAGGATTCCGTTGAACTCTCCGACCAGTTCGAGACGATGCGGAAGGCCTTTGAATGAACGTACTGCCTCTTCTATTTTTTTGTCGGGAACATCAAAGAGCCGGGCGACGGTAACGGCGGCCCTGACGTTATCGATATTGTGCTCGCCAAGCAAAGAAATTACTTTCGCATCAAACGGCAGATCGACAAACGGCATAGCTTTCGACCTTCCATCCTTGACCCATTTCTGCAATTCCGGAACACGTGGGTTATAGACAAATACATCTTCGCCTTCTTGGAATCGAATGATATTTTTCTTTGCCTCATAGTATCGCTCGACACCATCGTGATAATCCATGTGATCGGGAAAGAGGTTCGTCACGACCGCAATGTGGGGCGAGAATTCGATGTCATCGAGCTGATAGCTCGAAAGTTCGAGAACTGAAATATCTTCTTCCGAATGTTGCGACAAGAGATCGAGCATGGGAACTCCTATATTTCCCGCGAGATGCACTTTCAGTCCTGCATTTTTGAGAATGACATATATCAGGGATGCGGTCGTACTTTTCCCCTTGCTTCCGGTAACGCCAATCGTCTTTCCCTTCCATTCTGAGAAAAAAATATTGGTCGCCGTTGTGTACTGTGCGCGAACTTTCTTTTTGGGGATACCCGGCGTCTTAAGAGCGATGTCGTAGCGATCCTGCTCGTCAAGATACTTCGTATCGGTCGCCTCGTCTGCAACACCGATGTCGAGATTCGGATACGTTTTGTGCAGATATGCTTCGCTCGCCAATCCTTCCTTTCCGTGGCCCAAAATAAGGGTATTTTTCATCCCGCAAAATCTAAAGCGCGTCGGCACTGTTAGAGCTTGCTGTGCATGCGTAGTCATTTTGATCAATGTCTCTCCATCCTCGATCCGCGGAAAAAAGGTTTGCACCACAGGAGAGTCCGCAAACGTATTACGAATGAGGTACAGAGCAGCTTGTGCTTCATCAAAGGTACCGACGCAATCAAACGGCTTCATAGTTCCAAATCCGAGGATATCTTGGAAGAGGGGCTCGAGCTTCGGGTCGTTCAAGAGATCACGACCGAAGATATTGATAAGCTCCTTCCTCTCGATGAACGGCGCCAAAATCAAAAAGACGAACGCACACTTCGGACATTCACAACACCATAGACCCTTCGGCCGCTTCGCCTCGTCAATTCTGAACGCCTTATTGCAGCTCGTGAAATGCTGGAAGTAGTTCGAGTGCCGCGCGAACAGTTCGGCAATTCGTATTTCATAGAACGGTCGCAGAATTGAAAAATACGTTACCGAGCTCGTAACATATTCTCGAATGTAGTTCTGGAACAATGTTTCGAATTCCGCAGATTTACTCCACTGATGATTTACGACCTCTCCGTTATGTTCGACGTTGCCGAAGTTGCTACTGTGCTCGTTGCCGACCACAACGTACTGGTAGTCGTAGAGTACCGCTGCAAGTGTTCCGAGAAATGCATAGATCGCGGAAATTGGAATATGGCCCGCAAAACTTCCCGGAAGTGGCTGGAATATTTTCTCGTCGAGAATGCGGAGGATTTTGAGCGATGTGATCCCGGCAACCTCGCACACTTCATCAACTATCTCGTGCGAGCGGTAGGTCTCGACAATAAATCCCGTGCAGAGATATTTTTGTTCTTTGAGCAACTCGATCGCAACGATTGAGTCTTTCCCGCCGCCGATACCGACGAGCACGCGGTTTTTTCGTACAAATTTAAACGGCGTCGGCGTCGGCACGTCGTCCGCGTACGGAAAGCGTATCCGCTCCCCCAAATCAAGATTGTTGCGGTACGCGAATTCTCCGAGGCCTTTGCGGTATATGGTGTTCCAAAAATCCGCTTGCGCCTTTGTAAGCTTTTGCTGCACGCGGATTTCCGGCGGACAATAGAGCTTGTAGTAGCTGATGCCAATCATCAGATGAATATCATCTAACAATGCATCCAAAAGCGCGCTCGGCACATCAGTGAGATACGGTGCCGGTAGTACCACTACTTCACTGAACGAAATGGCCTTGCCATCTTCAAATCCCATTTCATAGTTACATACAATTTTCTTTCCTTCACGTGAAAATGTACGGGAAGTGAACCTGAAATAGGCCGCTTTTGGGTCCATGCGAGCCATTGTACTCCAGAGGCTGTGTTATCCACACCCATCAACACGAAAACCTCACGGGGGTCGGTGCAATAATGATAGTCGTACTGGTTTGACACCCTTGGCGTGCCACCGAACCATGCAGCTTCATCGCTTCATGGGTCTGGAAGCGCCGCCGTAGTTGGGTCTCGACGGTGCGCAAAACATTTTTTATTTTTATCGGTAGAAGCAGTAGATGCATCGTATGACCCGGTAGTGAAATGTGCCTTAGGCTCAAACAAATTATGAAAACAAATTACGGAAGTTTCCAAAGTGCAACGATCGAGAGTTCGCTTATCACGCCGCGCCAAGCCGGCATGCCGCTTGGCGCAAAGGCACATTCTACTGACCGGGTATGACACTCACCATAACAAAGCGCGACGGCATGAAGGAGGCCTTCAACGCCGACAAGATCAACCGCTCGATCGAACGTGCTTGCGAGGGCTTGCTCGATCCGATCGGGATGACGACACAGATCGCAACCGAAACAAAGCTCACGCTCTACGATGGCATCACGACCGAAGAAATGGATGCCGCGACGATCAACGCGGCCGTCCAGAACATCAAGGAAGACATCGAATACGACAAAGTCGCCGTCCGATTGCTTCTCAAAACCGTGTACCGGCGGGTCGTCGGCGAGTACAACCACGATGCAGCAGAGCTTGAGACAAAACACCGCGCACGGTTTCTGGAACACATCAAAAAACACGTTGCTGCAGGCCTGCTTGACGAACGCATGGGTACGCATTTTGATCTGGAGAAACTCGCCGCGGCACTCAAGATCGAGCGCGACGAAGTTTTCACTTATGCAGGGCTCTCGTCACTCCTCGATCGCTACTCGATGCGCGATGAAAACCAGAAACGCATCGAATCGCCGCAATACTTCTTTATGCGTATCGCGATGGGTCTTTCCTACAACGAAAAGGATCCGACCGGGTGGGCGATCAAATTTTACGAAAAGATGTCGCGACACCTCTACATCGCCGGCGGCTCGACCAATATCGGAGCCGGAACGGCTCGACCCGCTTTGTCGAATTGTTTCCTGCTCGAAGTCCACGACGACATGGACCACATCGCGAAATCCGTCGCCGACGTGATGAAGATATCGAAATCATCCGGCGGCATCGGTGTCTCGCTCACGAAGCTGCGCGCGGCGGGCTCTCCCCTCAAATCCTCCAACACGGTTTCGTCGGGTCCGACTCCTTTTGCAAAGATCATGGACACGGCCATCCGCGCGGTACAGCGCGGCGGCAAGAAGCTGGGTGCGCTCTGCTTCTACATGGAGAATTGGCACTACGACTTCCCTGAATTCATCGACTGGAAGCACAACGCAGGAGACGACTACCTGCGCATGCGCACGGCCAATACCGCCGCGTTCATTTCGGACGAGTTCATGCGCCGTGTCGAGAAGGGAGAGGATTGGTACATGTTCGACCCCAAGGAGACCATGGATCTGAACGAGCTGTACGGGGCTGCGTTCAGCAAGCGTTACCGCGAGTACGTGGAGATGGCTAAAAGCGGGAAGCTCCGCATGTTCAAAAAAGTGCCCGCGACCGAGCAGTGGCAAAACATCCTCACCGCCCTGCAATCCACCTCGCACCCGTGGCTCACGTGGAAAGACCCCATCAACCTGCGCGCGCTCAACAACAACACCGGCACCATCCATATGTCCAATCTCTGCACCGAGATCTGCCTCCCGCAGGACAAAGACAACATCGCTGTGTGCAACCTCGCCTCGCTCAATCTCGCGGCACACATTCAGAACAAACAGATCAATTGGCGTGAACTCGAAGAAAGCGTGCGCCTCGCGGTGCGCCAGCTCGACAACCTCATCGATATCAACGTTCTGCCTATTCAAGAGGCGGCGCGCTCCGACAAGGAAAACCGTGCGGTGGGCCTCGGCGTCATGGGTTTTGCGGATGCATTAGAGCAGCTCTCCATGTCATACGAGAGCCCCCATGCGTGGGATTTCGCGGACCGCATCTTCGAATTCGTCAGTTACATCGCGATCGACGAGAGTGCGAACCTGGCGAGTGAACGCGGCTCCTACCATAATTTCGAAGGCTCGGGATGGTCCAAGGGAATGGTCCCGCTCGACACCATCGAGAGGATAGAGAAAGACCGCGGCGTCACCATCGATTTGCCGAAAATAACAAAACAGAAGCGGCTCGATTGGGCGCTGCTCCGGGAAAAAGTGAAGAGGGGTATGCGTAATGCGACTCTGATGGCGGTAGCACCAAACGCCAATATCGGCCTCGTCGCCGGTACAACTCCCGGCATTGATCCCAGGTTCGCGCAAGTATTCTCGCGCAACAAGATCTCGGGCAAGTACCTCGACCTCAACCACAACCTCGTGAAAGACCTCAAAAACATGGGGCTCTGGGATGAAGTGAAAGAGCAGATCATTGAGGATCAAGGCAACATCGCCCGTGTCGAGGGACTGCCGGCGTATCTGAAGGAGATCTACAAGACCGCGTTCACGACAAACCCGTACGCGTACATCGAAGTGGCCGCGCGTGCGCAAAAATGGGTCGACCAAGCGCTCTCGCGCAACATGTACCTTGAGAGCCGCGATATGGAAGACATGAAAAACGTCTACATGACGGCGTGGCGCAAGGGCCTGAAGACCACCTATTACCTGCATATGAAACCGCGCCATACGGCCGAGCAGTCAACGACGACTGTCAACAAACAAGAGATGACCGGCAAACGCGGATTCGGCGCCATCAAAATGGCCGCCGCGGGTATCCCCGTGAATGCGACTCCCTCACCCCTCGAAATGAATACTCCCTCGCCGGTAAAGACCGAAGGATCCGTCGCCGTAATGGCTGAGGCGCCGCGCGGAGGATTCGCCGCCGTCGCCGCGCAGGCAGCGCAGGGCACAAGCGCGGAAGCTTCAGCGGCTCCGGAGGCTCCTGCACCAGCCTCGACCGAGCAGGCAAAGTCCGCCAAAACGTCCACGACCGACGCCCCCATGGACCCGGCCGACAACCCGAACGTGTGCATCGCGTGCCAATGATTATTATAGTTAGCTCCGATTAACCACCGACTTATGAAATCGGATGCAGTGCGAGGCGCGGGGAAAGCGGTGCGTGAGGCGTACAGAATGTACGATGAACGCGACGCTGGGGCCCCGCAACGACGCAATGCGCCGATTTCAGAAGTCCCGCTAAATAAAACAACTGTATGCTAGTAGGTAAAGCATCTCCGGAGGACTACAACCTCCATCCGTCCCAGTACCCCTGGGCGACCGATCTGTACAATCAGGCGGTCCGCAACACGTGGTTCCCGCACGAGATCGCGCTCAAAGAAGATCTCGACGATTGGGCGAAAATGACCGAAGACGAACGTCACGCGGTCGAATTCCTCGTCGCATTCTTCAATCCGGCGGAATTGATCGTGAATCGTTCCATCGCTCTGGGAATTTATCCGTACCTCAAATCCGCCGAGTGCCATCTCTACCTCGCCAAACAAATGTGGGAGGAAGCCAACCACTGTGTTGCGTTTGAATACGTCTTGCAGACCTTCCCGCTCGACCGCGAAAAGGTTTTTAGTCTGCACCAGCAGGTGCCTTCGATGAAAGAGAAAGAAGACTTCATCAATAAATACATGAAGAGAATGACGGAAGACGAGCTCGATGTCTCGACACCGGACGGCAAAAAAGATTTCGTACGCAATCTTGTGGCTACCAACATCGTGATGGAAGGCATATGGTTCTACTCCGGCTTCATGGTGGCATTGTCGTTTCGCCAGCGTAATCAACTACGCAACGTCGGCTCGCTTGTCACGTGGGTCTTGCGCGACGAATCGCTCCACCTCAAATTCGGCATCAATCTCATTCACGGCATCCTCGAAGAAAATCCGGAACTCCTGACGCAGGAATTCGCCGAGGAGATCCGCAATATCGTTATCGAGGGCGTCAACCTCGAGACGACCTTCAACCGTGACCTTTTCCCGCGCGGTATCTTGGGGCTCAACGCCGATTACGTAAATCAATACGTGCAATATGTCGCCGACAGGCGCTTGATCGAGCTCGGGCTCGAGAAACACTACAACGCCACCAACCCCGCCAAATGGATGTCCACCGCGACCGACGTCTTCGAACTCGTCAATTTCTTCGAGGCGCAGAACACCAACTACGAGGTCAACTCCGGCGACAGCGAGAAAAAGAAAGCTTCTTAGGGACGCTTTCGCGGGAACAGTGGCGCGTACATGTCGTCCTTGAGAGGAATCAACAATTCCTTTTTGTTGACTTGAGCAACGAACTCAACAGAGGCATCCTCGATGATTGCGAGCGGCTGACGCTCGCTTCCCTCGCCCATCGCAAGTGTTGCGGCCGTCGCAAGAGAGTCGGCGACGTTGGTCTGTGTGAACTTCAGTTTTCTACCGAAAATATCTTTTTTGCCCCGATAATCGCGTAACCCCCGAAGCCCCGCATACCCGAGTGCCACACCGACGACTCCCGCTCGTAGTGGCATTACGCGACTGTCGGTGATAACGATGCCGAGTTTCTTTATTTTGTATTTTTGCAAAAGACTACTACGAAGTTTCTGTGCGGTAGCGAATGAATCCTCCGGCAAGAGGATCAGTTTCCCGCTCGCCCCGCCACCGGCGGGGTCAACATTCGATTCATCGACTCCCGCATTCGCCAAGATCATTCCGTCTTTCTCCGTGAGCCACACATATTTCGTCTTGATCGCCCATTCGCTCTCCGCTTTAATTACTGCTGCCTTCTGCCTGGTGCCTTTTGCCTGACTTGTCCTTCCCTCTGCAAGCGCAACGATCTTCGACGTCACCGCTACGATCGAACCATCTTTCAGTTTCGGAATATGCCGCGTAACGAACGCAACAAGGTCCTCGTCCTCTTTAAAAAAACGGGTTTTGATCGGCCGTATATTCATAATTGTGGGTATCTACAACTCTGCTCGAACCTATCTTAGCACCCACGCGGACTGACTCGCACGCACTTCCGCATGTGGGGGTGGAGGTTCCGGAGCTGCTTGCGGTGAGCTTTTGCTATTTTTAAACTGCACCGATACGCAAGGACGGTCGCGGTCTCTTGGATGACGTAAGGATGCACGATGAGCGTGAAGTCTGAGATTTCCTGCATGACTCGCATCGCATCTGCATGCTGCGAATCTACGTCCCGGTAGAACGCAACGAATACCGAGCTATCAACAATACAATGATTAGACTCCATATGCGATCTCATCAATTCGCTCTGAGAGATCGCGAGCTCCTCCTGCTTTGCCCTTCACAATATGCTTTTTTGCCAGCGTATAGAATGTCGGACGTGCGGAGCGCTTTGCTCCAAAGCGCGTGCGAGATGTGAAAGAAGCTACAAATTTCTTCGTTTGAGTTGTCATGTCATTAATATAGCATAGACCTGTATTGCACTTCAAGCCCCATATCACGACTCTGGCGGGTCGAAAACGCACGACTTTTGTGGATTTTGCACTCCCGCTCCGCTATTCGTGAGATAAAAATGGGTTGATTTTTCATGGCCCTGGAGATTCGGCTGGAGGCGGAGGAGTCGGCTCTGGCTGTGGCTCGCCGGAGCCTTCGGCAGACTGTGTCTCGCCAGAGGCGGACTCCGTCCCGCCGACGGCGGAGGCGGCTGGCGGTTCAGGACTTGGCGCAGGAGAAGGTGTTGTACCGGAGCCTGAGGAGTCACCTCAGGCTCCGGCGGCTCCCGCCGTCTGCCCCGAGAGCAACGCCTTCAGCTGTTCCTCGTTGACACAGGTGTCGTTGATGCAAAGCTGCTCTTTGGCGCGGAACGTGCGGGCGAAGACTTCCTGAATGCCGTTCCCGGCATCGGCGAGCCATTCCGCTAAAGGCCCGTGCGATGTTTAGTTTTTGGATTGCGCGAGGTATGGAACACGCCAATCACCTCCACGAGATCATCGGTGATTGTGTAGATCAGCAGCATGGGCAATCCGGGTATCGGACGCTCATACGAGTCGGTCTCGCCATCGAAGCGTGCTGCGCGCGGAAAGACCTTGAGTGCCTTCACGGCCATATCTACCCGCGCCGCAATGTCCGGCGCATGCGAAGGTGACCGTTTGGCGACGAACGATAGGATGCTTGCCACATCGCCGAGTGCTTCGGCGGTGTAGGCCACTTTCATAGGGAAGGATTGTAGCTTCGAAAGAGAGCCCGTACTTTGGCCTCTGGTGCATGAACCCGTGGCTTCGCCAGCCGTCGCTTGATCTCGCGCCGCTGCACAGTGTTCAACTGTGACTGGCTGAGGTCAGAAACACGCACAAGCAACTCTTGCGCGATCACCTCCTGCGCCTCCTTGGGCAGCCCGGTTACCGCCAAAACAGCTTCTGCTAATCTTTCGCGTGTTGTCATATGACCGTTAGTTTACCATAATCCTCACCGGGCGCGCAAAGCCCGATTTCATTAAATCTTGCGGATCATGGCGTTTCCGTTGGTGCCGGAATTTGTTCTGGAGCGGGCTCCGGTGCCGGAGCGGGCGCGGGTTCTGGCGCGGGCTCCGGAGCGGGTTCTGGCGCGGGAGCTGGCGCGGGAGCTGGCTCCGGCGAAGGTGCGGGCTCGGGGGCGGGAGACGCTTCTTGCGG
>C687J35174_10004632_pt1 | contig 18370 bp, 24 predicted proteins | sample RifCSPhighO2_01_FD_35174 | JGI IMG/M metagenome (IMG submission 35174) | reverse complement strand
TTATATTTAACAATCTTATTTGGAGGAACTACTTTAATATAAGATTTAGATTTAGCCTTAGAAATACGAGTAAACGGCTGATTATTTTTCTTAGAATATGAAGATGCTTTACGGATAGCCATATTATTTAACCTCTACATCCATTGTAACTGCCTGTCCAGGCAATCCAGTCTCAAATATAGCCCTGACAAGTCCTTTATTTCCATGAGCACTACTAACTTTACCATTAATAACTTTACCGGCAACACTTTTCCAAGTAACATGCTTACCAACAAGCTTACCAGCCTCTTCACGAGTAGAACAACCCAAGTCTAACAAGTAATGCCTCTCATGAATTCTATGCCTTCCGCGTCTAAATTGAACTACAATGCCTTTCATCTTCCAGCTTAGAAAATATGGTTTTTAAATGCTTTTATAGATAACTTGCTTAGTAATATTATATTTTAAAGGTTATAACTATACAAATTAAATAAACACTTACAATACTATCTCAAATTCACCGAGCTCTTTACTCAATGCACTCAAGACGGAAGAAGAAACTTTAACTCTCGTCTTTTCTTTCTTGCTTTTATGAGTCATAATTGCTTTTTCTAAAGCAACATTATCGCTTAATTTGAAAGCGTTTCCAACAATCTGCATAACTCGACCAGACTCAATAAAGAAATTACCAGCATCGGTCAAAACTAATTCTCCTTTCTTATCTCCAAAGTTTACTTCCAAAATTTCTTTCTCTATCGGCGTTAAATTAATTCTCTGACTATATTCTAACAACTCCCTTATCAATTCAGTAGCATCACGACGCAAAGAATTCATCTCTAACTGAGTTACCTTTCCAGATTTAACTTTAGACTTCATTGAAACTATTTCTTTCAAAGGCTTCAAAAATCTAAGCTGTAACTTTCCTTTTCCAATTAATTCTTTATCAACATCCTTGACAAGAGATTCAACACTCTTATCTCCAAATATTTTCTTCAATAAATCAAAAACTTCGGAATAAGAACGCTCAGCATCAAGAACAATCAAACGCTCTTCTAATTTTTTGCGAATTTCTTTCATTTTAACATCATATTTCTTAGACTCAACTAACAAATAATCAATTTCTTTTCCAGGAACACTCTTCAAAGTTCCGTGCTCGTAACCTTTATACAATTTAATCACATGTTCTAAGAATTTTAACTCGTTAGCAGACATAACTTTTTCTGTATCTACTAAGACCTTTTTCACTTCAGCAACCATATTCTTAGGAGCAGGAGGAGCATGGCCTATAAGCATCATTAAAGCCTGCGTCGGAGTCACGACGCCCCAATAAATGTCTTGCATTGCATCAAGCATACGTCGAGTAACAAGAGCATCATTCTGTTCTCCATATTTCATAAATTTATCAACACTTTCAGGGCTAGGTTTGACTTTACCCATCTGCAAAAGCAATTTCCACGGCAAAAACGTACCGCGATCATACATTGGAACACCATCGCGAATAGCCGTAAACATAACTGGATTAGCATCCTTAACACTATCCCAAAAATCAGTTAACAAATACACTTGAACCCCTAAAATATTCTTCGTTCCAGATAAAGCAGTAGCCTCGCGAATATAATCATGAATCATTCCTCTCAATTTTTCAAGTAACTGTAATCTAGGCATTCTTTTAACATCAGTATCATCAATAATCACAAAAACATCTACATCACTATCTTTTCCCGCCTGGCCTCGAACTAAGCTTCCAAAAATAACATAAGAAGCAACATATTTTTCAAACTTGCGCAAAACTAAAGTCTTGTGAATGTTAGCCAAACGTATCGCACCAAGAAGACCCTTATCATACAACGGAAAACTAGAAGATATAGCATCTACAAACTCATACTTACTATCAAGCCCGTAATTCCACAAATCAACTTCAGTCTTAATATGCACCCAAAGTTCCTGTTTAGTCTCCTTGGCAAATTTCAAAACTTCTGGCTTTATTTTCTTAGGAATATTTTTAAATTCATCCTCTGGAACAAGCATAATCAAATGAATAGGCTTCTTAGCAATTTCTTCAGGAAGCAAGCCTTCGTCCTCTTCAAATAACTTAAACGCCTGTGCAGGCAGTACGCTCAAAAAACTAGTAAATGGAAATTTCTTAACAACTTTTTTCCTAAATTCCTCAAGCTCTTCTTTTAACTTCTCATCTTTAGCCAATTCAGCAGAACTCTGAGGTGTAACAGCACCAGGAATCTTTCCAGGAGGCACATAAGCAGTAGGAGAAGCCATCTGATCATTCAATCCGTGAGGTTGTTTGCCTGACATAAAAACAATTAGTAATAAAGCTATTTAAGGTTTACCAAAACCATGAAAAAACATAATTATTATTTAGAACCGGGATGTTCAGCAAAATAGACCTCTATTCCAGCTTTTGTCCTTTGCATTACTTCAATATTAACAGATTTCATCGCCCCCAACTCATCAATACTTCCACATACTCCAGAATAAAATCTCAAAGATACGAATCTTGTTTTTGTTAAATAATCATCATCACAATCATTACAAGGTATAACTGAAAAGTCATCCCTATTCCAAGGTGTTCTATCCGTTAAAGAACGAATTGTTCCATGTATAGCCTTTTCTACATATTTGTGATGAGCTAAAGTTTCTCCAGATTCCTCATCTCTCTGCCCTATTTTCCCATTAAACTTAACACTATATTCAACCTCGCAAGGAAAAACAATCTTATCAATAAATTCAAACATCTTTACAAATTCACTATAGTCTATCTTACGAGGAAATCTAATGTTGACTAAAGAATCTAACCTATCTGATTCAGCAACTCTATTCATATTAAATCAATAAAATTTCAAGCATATAAACATTATTATACTAATATACCAAGCCATTATAAACAACAATCTCTTGATAGTAAAGATAAAAAATGCCACAAGCAGTCACACACGTTTTAATTCCAATAATACTATTATCAATATTCAGACACATCTATCAAAAAAGAACAGGTAAAAAGTTCCATTTACAATACGTCTTAATAGGAGGGCTAGCAGGAATAATTCCAGACTTAGATATTCCAATTTTCTGGATAATGAATTATTTTGGATATTCATATGAACAAATTCACAGAACATTCCTACATACTATATTTATTCCAATAATTTTTCTAGCCTTGGCATTAATATCTAAATATACAATAAAAAAGAAAATAGGTAGAAATAAACTTTCCATAACAATTATCTTATTATTATGCGCATTCGGAAGCATAATGCATTTAATTCTAGACGGAACTCTAGCCGGATACATAACTCCATTTTATCCATTATCAAATGTGCAAATAGGAACTGGATTTCCTCTAAACATTTGGCCAGAACCAATGGCAATATTCTTTTTAGCAACCCTCGACGGCGTTTTATTTATTTTATGGATACTTTATTTGGAAATCAAACATAAAATCTCGGATTTCATATAAAAATAGAATGACTCAACAAAATCAAATTAAAGAAGAAGAAATAGACCCTAATTATGTCTGTGAATCCTGCGGATTCACTCTAGAAGAAAGAAAATGTAAACTAATGTGTAAACGTTGTGGATATTTTAGAAGTTGTTCGGATTTATTCTGACTCTAATTCGTCAAGAGTATCTAGAAGTTTCTTCAATTCTTCAGGCATTTCTGGTGCCTCAGTAAATGTGATTCTATAAGGATATTTAGCATTAACTATCCTTCCAATACGAGCATTATCATCGTCACTTATATCAAAACCATCATCTGCCATATCTAAATCATTATCCTCATTGTCTTTTCGATCAGCAAGAGCGGTAACAAATTGGCTCACAAGTTCTTCTCTATAAGCTTGTCTTTGCTTAAAAATCTCAGGTTCAACAACCAGACCATCGCCATTTGTAGCCGAATAATTTCTTATTGCTTCTCTATAAGCTTCAATAACTGGTCTAGCCACTTCTGCTATTCTTGTAACTAATTCTACTCTATTCTGTCGTTCAGCTTGTTTTAAAGAATCTTCTCTAGTCTTATCCTCAAGACTAAATCTTCGCTCTCTTTCTAAATCTTCAACCTCATGTCTTTTTTCCATTTCAGCCACTTCTATTTGATGGGCTCGACCTTTAGCATCGTTCTCATAAAATAACTTTTTCAATTCGACAGGATCTCCTTGAAGTTTTTCTTGTTCTACTTGTAATCTAAATCTCTCAAGCCCTATACGATCTTTTTCCAATTCATAATTTCTACTAGCCGCCTTATTCTTAGAACCTCTTCTACCAGTCAAATAACCAGTACCTAATGCGACAAAAGCACCTACAGCTCCGGCAGTATAAGCTCCATTAACCGTTCCTAAAAATTCTCTAATATTTTCCCAATCCATAAAAAATACCAAAAAATAGGATATTTAAACTTTTTACAATTATTATAACCATTAAAGGTAGTAACAAATCACTACATTATTAATACACAACCCAACATGGTTAATTTGCAATTGGTTTTACAATCAAATTCTCTACTCTGTCTAAAGAATAGTCATAAAATCCCGTATTAAACGATTCTTCAAAACTTTCTATAACCTCCTTACTTTTTAGACTGTTTTTTACTATTTGAGAAGTTTTATTACTCACACAATAAAAGCACATTAAACGCATTTCCTCATTACACTTAATACATTTCATAATAGAATCTTCGTTTAAATCTTCAAACGGAGTTACAAAAAAATCCAGCTCATCAACATAATTTAATAAATCTTTAAGCCTACTATTTATCTGCCTGATTATTTTTTGTTTTATTCTTCTTTCATAAAACCACACTTTAACCTGATCAACAACACAATTAGCACATAAAGGTTCCGTTATAGCATAATTACAACTTATGCATGATATAGACATTTTTTACACCTCTTTAATTTAATTATCATTAACGTCACCATCTAAGTTTTATTAGGATTAGTTCTTTATATTGTGAAGCGGTATTTCGCAATACAATGTTGTACAATCAAATACTGCTCTTAGATATATAGTTATTTTTCTCTTTTAAAATGAAGATATATGTGCAGAATACTGAGGTATATTGGAGAAAAAGAAGCAACGCCATTGCTTATTAGATATCTAGATTAATTATCTACTCGTTTCATGATTAAATGCAGATTTAATATCCTTTAATATTGCATTATATGTAGTAAACGCCGTAGCCCCTAATACTCCTCCAATAAAATATCCTCTTATTGCAGAAAGATAAGGATAAGATTCTGAAGAATTATATCCTTTTATTGCTCCAATTACTGCACCAGTTAATACTAATCCCCAAATTAATTCAATTGGAATATTATTCTTTATATCGTGAGTTGGTTTAGGAGAGTCAGATACTAGTCTCCCCAAATCTATTGAATTCCCCTTTCTAATCCGTAAAGGAGGATCTTCAATCAAAACATTATTCATTCCGTCAAGTTCAGTTGTTGTCATTAAATTTACACTTTCATTATTTAATTTAAATAATTTTTTCTTTATAGAGCGAAGCGGTATTTCGCAATACGATGTTGTATTAAACAATACATCTAAATTATTGGTTAGGAAAAGTCTTAATATTGTGTATGTTCAATCAAGCTGTTAGTTTATATACCAGTCTTTGTAATTAAATAGGTATCAAAAGACGAAATGACTAATTTAAAAGATAACGTAAATAAATTGAATGAGTTACTTAAACATGGAAAAATATCTGAAGCTTTTGAAAGATATTACAATATTAATGTAAATATACACATTGATGGAAGACCTCCTATAACTGGAAAAGAACAAAGAAGAGATATGATATTTCTTCAGGAGATTGAAAAATTAAACTCTGCTAAAATAATGTTGGTTGCTTTTGGAGGAGTTAATGATAATTTTTCAGTGACTGAATGGGAAATAAATATAGAAAATAATAAAGAGAAGAAAACAATTTACAGGGTGAATGTTCAGCATTGGAAAGACAATAAAGTTATTAATGAAAAGATATATTTTTGTGGTGACCAGAAGTTCAAAGTTGAAGATTGATGATTCTATTATATATTATTATTGAAAATAATTGACTAAATCTCTCTAACACTCATCTTCTTGTAAATCAAACCATTAGTTGCAACGCCATCGCTTCTCCAATATACTGCTATATTTGGCTTTCCAGATTCAGAACCCGCACGGTTATTTGAATTAGTTAGCTTTAATCCAGGACTTACTCCGGTAGCACATGCCTGACCATTTGTTCCAAAATTACTACCTGTATCTTCAAACTCATTTATTTTTGTCCAATTTCCTCCATTAAGCCCATTTGTTTCATCTAAGTATAATTCTAGCTTAACATTTCCATTAGGCAAGTCATAAACTACATACTTATATCCAATCCAAACATTTTTAGGCAATCCATTAGACCACTTAACGCTACTGGAAACAACTTGAGAAGAAGGATGTTTCGTCTCTTTTTCAAAATCTATTCGTCCATCATGACGCATTCTTGCAGCTATCCCTCTAGTATCACAAAGATTTTGCAGTTCGGGGGCCGTAGTACCATGATTTGTTCTGGCAAGAGCCACAATTCCACCCCAATTAACATTAGTATCGTTTACTCTCATTGCATACACAGTCATTTCTACATTTCTCCAACTATTATTAAGTGCTGGGTCATGAACATACATTCTTGGAACAGAGCCTGTAATTTTAAACAAACCATTCCCATCTATATTATAGTTTGCATTTCCATGATCCGCATCAAACCAAGAATCTTGAGGATCTACGTATGAGAAATTTCTAGCAATTCCATTATTCCATTTAGAAAACCATTCTTTCCCTCCGATAGTAGTATTATATATTTTTTTTACTCCAAAAACATCAGTCATATTTGTTATAGATGAGCCATTACTAGTTGAATTCTTAATATAATTATTATTTGAATTGTTTTGTCTAAAACTAATAAAAACTTCTGTTATACTACTCCAATTATTAAGATTATTACCATAACCAGTTATCTTCAAATACCTTACCGTTTTATCTACTTTATAATTTTCAAAACCTAAAGTAGTACCAGAACTAATATTTGAATACACTTTTTTCCATGTAGACCCATTAGTAGACACGGAAATAGTAAAGTTTTGACGCCTAATATTTCCTTGATAAAAAGCAATGCTAACATTAGAAATGTAACTTAAATTACCCAAATCGTAACGTATCCATTGTCCAACCCCTAAAGCAGACCATCTTGTAGAAAAATTAGAATCTAAAGTATTTTCAGGTATATTACCATCATTTGATGATGCACTGACACTTAATGCAGATACTTGAGAGAATACCATCAAAAAAGTTGTAGTGAGTAATACAACAAATCCGCTCTTTTTCATGCAAAGAGCATAAAATGGTCATAATTAAACTTAAGTTACGAGTTAATGTTACATTTGTGTCTTTTTAGTGATTTTTAATAGCATGTTATAAATGATTTTTTTTGTAAATTCTTCGTATTTGCCTCTCCGAAACATCATATCCATTTCTCTTCAAGTCTTTTCTAATGTCTTTTCTCATCCTATATACACTTCTTTTTTTCTTTTTCCACTTTTCAAGAACAAGTTTTTCGAATCCAGGATCAATTCTTATTTCTTTAACTCCTGATTTTGATTTTTCTAATCCTCTTGACCCTAGTTTTTTCAACTGCCCTATGACAGATTTAAGAGATCTTGCAAGAAGACATAATGAATTTTATGAAAAAGTATATGAATCTCTAACAAGAAAAAAGAATTGAATAGCACACATTTAGTTGTAATTAAATTACTACTTCGATTTAAATTATATCAATATATATTAAATTAATGGGACAAGAAATGGGCATTATTAATAAAATTGGTGTATTTCCCATAGTTGAGAAACTTAAAAAAGAAAATTTAGCGTTTATTCCAGATTCTTTCTATGAATCTTTAGAAAGATTTTGTAAAAGAAATGAGATTCTAACTGAAATTAACAAGCAGAACAAGCATAAGGTCGTAAAGCAAGTATGTTTACAATGTTTAAGAGCATTTATTTTGGATAAAGCCATTACGCGCAATCATATATCTATAGATCTTATTTTATTAGCTGATGAAATTGATGCTGAAGTCGGACATTTGAATTATTATGCTGATCAAGGCATTCTAAAAAGAGTTAAGTTCGTTTCATGATATCTAAAAAACAAAGATAAAAAATTATAATTTATCTGTAAAATAGCAATCCTATCAACGATGAGAACAACCAGCCCAACAACAAAGTCTTCTTTTTCCTTCCATGAGCTCAGTAATAGCCCTCTCAATTCTATGTTCTCTCGTTTCAGACTTCTTCGCATCAATAATCCAGCATATAAACTCATTTCGTGCAAGAGGAGTAATATCTTCCCATGCAGATTTAGCCTTAGAAAAATGATTCAATTCAGATTGCAAATCGCCAGGCATTTTGTGAGGTAATTTTTTTATCATATTATTTATATAATTAAAATAAGATTAGAATATCTATTAAATCTTTAGGAGTTAATTAAAATCTATTCACTTCTAGGATATTTAATATTAAACTGAACAAAATGATCCTTAACTGCCGAAACCAAATCTTTTTCATTAAGGGAATAAATTCGATGATGCCAAGTAGCTCTTCCCGCAGAATAGTATCCATCACATAGTTTTCTTAATACCAAAGGATTATTACCCATTCGCACATCTTCTTCTAAAAATATCTTTTCAAACTCTGCCTTAGTAGTCTCCTCAAGACCATCATACACAGGTTCATTAGGAAAATCAGTAAGTGCAATTAACAAATCACTCATAAAAAATTAATAGACTAACAATATTTAAACATTTATATCCTCAGCCCTTGTCCGAAATGGAAAGAGGGGTATGCGCGGGCCGAAGCTGATACCATCGTGCGACTTTTCAGGGTATGCGTTAGTTTAATGTTTATGTACTAAAATAATTACAAGATTCTAAGTTTATAATAGTTTCCGACCACGTAATGGTGACAGATGTGCGAGTCGCTGTCATTGGCCTGATAACATAATCATGGGGTTTTTCATTTCAATTTATTTTTGTTCAAGCATATCTTTAATATTAAGAGTATTGCAGAGAGAATGGGTAAAATAATCCATATTAAATAAGCAAGATTATTTGTCCAATAAGCAAATCTTGAGAAATTAATGCCTAAGGCAACTCCTATTGGCCAAAAAGATAAGGTGATTACTATTACTAACATAATATCTTTATTTTCTCCCCTCACCTTATTTAATAAAATATATAATAACCAAGAAGCAATCATCCAAAACAGTAAGCCTACTGCCACTGCTCCTTGTGTAATAAATGGAATTTCTCCTGTTTGAAAGAATGAAGTTACAAAAACTCCTGGCAGGAAAGTTAGAATAATCACAATAGGGCTACTAGAAGATAGAAATCCTGCTACTGTAAAAATAAATGCTCCAAATAAGGACCAGATTAGCTTATTTTTCATTTTAACTTTTCACCCCTTTTCTTGAAATACTCTCTTCTCTTTTTGATTGTCCATCCAATAAACATTCCAATAAGAACACATAAAAGAATATTGACTACATAAACTCCTACCGTTACTCCATCTGTCCAAGCTCCATCTATTTGTTTTAGAAGATTAGGCCCATTAAATAAAGTAGGAAGGGCAAGTAACATAGATATTAATAAAAAAGGTACAAGAAAAAACTGAAATATTGGACTCATATACAAAGCAGGAGATCCAATAGCAAATATCAAAAGAGGCACAAGCCCATAAACAAAACCGATTAATCCCCCAATCCAAATTGCTTTATTTTTCATTTTTTATCCTTCTTTTATACATTTTATAATAAATCAGATAACAGATTACTGTAAAAAGAAATATCCCTACCAACAAAATATAATTAAGTCCTTCAAAATAAATCTCTGAAATTAAAGTAAATAATATCTCAAAAATCATTGAAAATATTAATATTCCTCCAAAAATACCAATTCTTAATTTTTTAGCGATGAGTCCACAAAACATCCCTATAAGGGTATTGATTATAATTGCTATAATTGCAACCTTAAGTCCATCATTAAATAAAATAAAATAAGGAAGTAATGGTAAACCAACGGTATACAAACATAGTAACCCTCCATCTCCACCGCCAGCCATATAAGAACAAGCCCAAGTTAAAATTACTAAAAACAAAGTTATTAAAAAGAATATTATTCCGCTTTTTAACCATAAGGAATATTTTTTCTTAAGGTTTAGTTTTTTAGACATTTTTACTCCTTTTAGCCAATAATTTATTTATTAAGTAACCAATTATTGACCCAATTATTGACCATATTAAAATAAATAAAGGAATATAAGAGATAAGATGCCAATTACCTCCGCTAAACTTTGTGCCTATAAGTTCCAAATAATATGTACTTATAACTGGATAAATTGGTTTAATTTGAATTATCCAAGGATTAATAAATCCAAAAATAAATCCAATTAACGCTCCAATCCAAATAGGTTTATTTCTCCAATTTTTCATCTTACTTTCTCCTTTTTTGCCCTTCTCTTTTGAATCAGCCATCCAACAAGCATTCCAATTAAAATCCACCATAAAACATTTAATATCATAGATGCACCTTCTATAAATGAATCCTCTATATGTATTCCCCATTGAATTAAAAAGCCAATTACTATCAATGAAAGAATCGTTAATAGCCATAATGGCCAGAATGCTGGAAATATCATAATATACAATGGACTTGCTTCTCCTGCAGTATGTAATCCTCCGCTCCAAAGGGCAATTAGAACAGGAACCAATGCGTAAACGCCTCCAATAATTGCCCATTTTAAGACTAAATTTTTATTAAATACTAAATTAATAATATAAAAAGCTAGAATTAATACTGCCGAAATAATAATGATTATACCGAAATATTGAAGAATTTCTGGAAGTCCATCTCCTTGAGCTCCTTCGGTACCAAAGATTTTAGGAGAGTTAGCCATTAAAATTCCTAAAGATAAAAAGAATAAGATTATGATGAAAATTAAGAGTCTTTTCATTAGATTATAAGTTAAATAACCCTTAAGAATGTTACTTTACTCGACTTTCATGTTTTTTCCAGCAAAATGGTCTTAAAAACCATCTCGTATTTTTATCCGTACATAAAAATTAATCTAATTCCATACCCCTAGAAATCGCACCAACGTATCATGCGCGGGCCGCTGACCATCCCATCATGGAATCAAGAGGGGACAAACTTTTTAGCCTTTGTAAGGCTTACTTGTAAAAATCTTTTATGTTCTGAAAGAGATTAAGAAGAGGATTTCTAGTTAGGAGTAGACTTGTTAAATTTTCACTTCTTTTCTTAAACGAACCTTTAGAAAGGCTTAAAAGTAGGAGATTTTGCTACTTTTTGCTATGAAACGCAAAATCAGTGTAAGTTTAGATGAAAAAACTCTAGAAAAAGTAGAAGAGTACATGTTAGAAGACTCTTTTAGAAATAAGAGCCATGTAATAGAATTTGCGCTATCTAAATTCATAAAGGAGAAAGAAAATGGCAAGAAAGAGTAAAGATACTCCTAAATTACATCCTTTTGAGTATATAGGGGCTCATAAGTTATTTACTGAAGAAAGATTTCTTTTGGCTGATGAAATGGGAATGTTCAAAACAGCCCAGTCTATTTTTGCTAACAGTAAATTTAGGGAAAGAAAACCATCTCTAAGAACTCTTATTGTTTCTCCAGGATCTGTACGTGAACACTGGGGAAGAGAATTAGAAAAATGGGCTTATCCCAAAGGAGAAGCAAATATTGTTTATACTAAAGATTTAGATGGTGCTATTGCAAGAGCTAAGAGATCTACTTGGACAGTTATTCCATACCATATCATGTCAAATTTAAATCCAGAGGCATTAGATAAATTAAAAAAGTTAGGATTTCACCATGTTATTTTAGATGAAGCACATAACGCTAAAAATCCCGATGCATTGCGTACGAGAGCTATTAAAAAATTAGCAGACCAAGCAGATTATGTTTCTCTTTTATCTGGAACTCCAATTCCAAATACAATGTCTGACTTGTATGTCATGATGTCATTGCTTAATCCAAAAGAATACCCATTTGATCCTGAAAAAGCTGTTAGTGATACTGAAAACTTTAGGGTTGCTAGGCAAAGTTTCATTCAGTTATATGTAGAACATCCTCAGGCAGTAAAAGAACTCTTGCACAGAAAAATGTTGAGAAGGAAAGCCCAAGATTATGTTGGAGAACATATTCCCGAATTAAAAATGCATAGAGTTCCATTGCCATTGCAAGGTTTCCATTTGGATACTTATGTTGAACTTCTTGAAAGAGATATGCATGTTGGGAAAAAAATTATGGAACTTGAGAAAGCATGTTTAGATCCTTCGCTTGTAGCAGAAGTTCCAGATCAAGATTTTGGTAGAGATGTATCTCAAAAATATGCATTCTTAGATGAAGTCATAGAAAGAGAAACTCGTAAAAGAGCAGGAAAAGTTCTCGTTTTCTCAAATTTAAAGAGAGGAGTAATTGATTTTCTTACCCAAGCTTATGAGCATCATGGAGCTATTAGCATAACTGGAGACACAGAATCAGAAAATGGATATAGAGAAAAATTAAGAGTTAAATTCCAACGTGATCCAAAAACTAGAATTATGTTTGCTACAACTACAATGAATGAAGGAGTTGATTTATCTGCTGCTACTGCTGTAGTAAACCTTACTATTCCTTGGACACCGTCAGAATTCCACCAGCGTTATAAGAGAAGTCATAGACCTGGAGAAATAAGAAAACCTAAAGTAGATGTTTATACACCATTTGTAACTATCCCTGGTTCTCAAGCGTCTTTAGATGAAGCAACACTAAAGATGTTAGACTCTAAAGAATTAGCAGTTTCATACTTGCTAAGGGGAATACAAGTTTCTCTAGAGGAATTAAAATCATTAGATAGGCCAGAGAATATTCCTCGAATCGTAAGAGCTATTCAGTCACCAAATAAAGCTATTTTACATCATTATGTTATGTGGAGAGGAATAGGAGCAGATGCAGCATTACAAAGATCAAGAAGCATTCCTGAAGTTGCACAGTATATTGCAGAATTATATCCTTCATTTAGCATGGCGAAAAATGCTGCAGATATTTATTTACCTATCATTGGGAAAATAGAACAAAAAAGAGGTACCTTGGAAAATAAAATAGACATTGCTTCTGGTCCAGGTATGTTAAGTCAATTTCTTGGAAAAAGAACAATTGGTTTAGACATTAGTATGGATCAATTAAAAGCGGGAAAGAAACTAGATCCTAAACGACCATTAATGCAAGCAAGAATGGACGCTTTACCTTTAGCAGATAAATGTTCAGATCTAGTTGTATGTTCTTTAGCCTACCAAATGTCTGAGCCAAAGAAAGAGAGGTCACGTGCTTTGCTAGAAATGAGTAGAGTGTTGAGAAAAGACGGATATGCTATACTCACTGTTCCATATAATTATATGACTACTATGGATCAAAAAAGATTTGCAGAAACAGCTAGAATGTATGGATTGGAAGTTAAAGAGCATGAACTAGCAGTTGGTCCATCAAAAATGGACTACTACGTTTTACAAAAAAGACATCAAGCATCTACGGATCAAACATTTAGCCTTAGATGGAGAGGAGATCCTGGAGGTAAAAGGAAATGAAAGATAGTTTCTTTTCAGGAATGTCTGATGATGAATTTATAGATTTTTTAAGTAAAGCGTATAATGGGATGACAGTAGCAGCTTTAAAAAAGTTTGATAGAACTGCTTATAAAAAAATATATCGCAGGAAACTATCAGAAGAATTACAAAGAAAAGGAATAATCACTAGTTCAAAAAGAACTATAAAAGTGATGTCCGATAATGAATTAATTGATTTTGTTAAGAGAAATTATAATGGTTACACATTAGGACAATTAAGTGAAAAAGATTCTACAATTGCAGCAATAGTAAATTCTAGGGGTCTAGTTGACCACTTAGATGAAAAAGGAATCATTACGCGTAGTAGAAGAGCTCAAGGTGCAATAAAATATGCATCTAATAGAGAATTAATAGATTTAACTAAAAGAGATTACAAAGGCCTAAGAATAGTAGATATTGCAGATAAAGATCCAAGTCTTCTTAACGAGTTGAGAAAAAGACGTTTAGTGGAGGGATTAGTTAAAGATAGAACAATTGTAAGAGTAAATAAACCCAGAGGTTTTTTTGAAAGACTTACAAATAAACAATTAGTTGATTATGCAGCTAAAAATTATAATGGGCAAACCATTACCGAAGCTGAAGATAAAGATAACGCCTTATTAATTAGACTTCGTAAAAGAGGTCTTGTAGATACATTAGTACAAAGAGGAATATTTGTAAGAAAAGCAAGAAATAAAAATATTTTTAGGGATATGACAGACCCTCAAGTCATCAAATATCTAAAACAAAATCATTTAGGTCATAGTCTTACAGAAGTTTGCTATGAAGATAAAACTGTTTATCGTGAACTAAAAAGAAGAGGATTGGATAGTAAATTAATAGATAATGGAATTTTAGTGAAAAAAGCAAAAACTCCTCATGGAACTTTTAGTAAAATGTCTAATAAAGAATTGCTAGGCTACTTTAGAATAAACTGTCAAGACATGAGTTTATCCTATTTTCAAACAAAAGAAGGCATGGCTCACAATAGGGCCTATCAAATAGCTCGTGAGAGAGGTCTAGTAGAAAAATTACTGGAAGAAGGAACACTTATTAGAAAACATTACGGAAATAAGGTTGCTCCAAATCCAATTGATTTAATTGAACAAGACGAGACAGCTACAGCTATTGCTTCTTTAGCAGGTCTAACTGATGATGTCCAAAATGTAGCTGAACTTTTATCTCAAATGTGGCCAAACCGTTTCCCATCAGCTTCTAAACTTGCCAAGTCTTTGCCAGGAGCTATAGAAAGAATAGGTAAACATCTTCAGCCATTTAGTTTTCAGAAAGCAAGTAGTCTTTACGAAAAAATACGAAATGTTTCAAGAAAAGTCTACACTGCCTTAGACGATATTCTCTTTAATATAATGGTGGATCAATATCAAATTACATTTAATCAAGATCCAAAAGAAGCAATGCAAGAATTAAGTAGATTTTCGAGAACAAAAGGACCAGTATCAAAATTAGCACAAAAAGTCTCAGACTATTACGGAGAGGTATACCAATTTGCAATTCCTGGACATGGAAAAATATCCCCTTATAGGAGAGGAGCATAAAATGGCTAGAGGACCTTTTACAGAGATGTCGGATGGGCAATTTATAGATTTTCTAAAAAGAAAATATAATGGAATGAATCTAGCAGAACTTAAAAGAGCTGATTCAAAAGTCTATAATCAAATTATGATGAGAGATCTACAAGTTTCTTTAAATAATAAAGGAATAGTAGTTCGCTCAAGAAGGCCTAGTGGAGCTCTCAAATACGCATCTGATATTGATTTAAAGAATCTTGTTAAAAAAAAATACAATGGCTTAACACTAACGGGCTTAGAAGATGCTGATGGTAGTTTAACTATAGAACTAAGAAATAGAGGTATTCTTGAAGAATTAGTTGAAAATAAGGTTTTAGTTAGAAAATCTAAGCCTAAAGGGTTGTATTCCAGGGCAGATGATGATAAGTTAATCCAACTAGCTGCTGGATATAGGGGCAAGACAATTAGTGATGTTGAAAATGGTGGTGGAAATGGTCTAATTGACGAATTAAGAAAAAGAAAATTAATAGGGAGAGCTGAAAGCGAAGCTGGGTTAATTAGAAGAGTTGTAAAAAATAGGTTTAAGGGAATGAGCAATAAAAGATTTGCTGAGTATATTGAAGAAAATCATAATGGCGATACTTTAACAAACATTGCTCAAGGAGATAAAGCAGTTTATCGTGAAATAAAAAGTAGGGAGTTAGATGAGTCTCTCATAAAGAAAGGAGTGTTAGTAAGGAAAAAAACAGCCAAAGGTAAATTTAGCAATATGGCTGATGAAGAGCTCCTAGATTATTTTAGAGAAAATTATAGTGGGCGAACACCATCTTATTGTCAAAAACATGGATCTAGACCTTACTTCCTATTATCTAAAAGAGGATTAGTGGATCAATTAGTAGATGAAGGAGTTCTAGTGACTAAAAGAGTAGGATATACTACTATGTCAAATAAATCATTTATTGAATATGTTAGAGAAAATTGCTCTGGAATTAGTCTTCCAGAACTTATAGATATAAGGGCTCAGGGAATCTGGAATGAGGCTAACAAAAGAGGACTGTTAGAGAAACTATTAGAAGAAGGTACCCTAGTAAAAGTAGATAGGAGCAAATACGGGTCTCTAAAAGACCAAGAATTTATAGAATTAATTAAAAATAATTATTCTGGTTTAAGAATAACTGAATTAATTAAGAAAGATAGTGTTGCTGTTAAAGAATTAAGAAAAAGAGATTTAGTTGAACAAGTAGTAAATATGGGGATTTTAATGAAGAGAGGCTACAAAAATAAAGCACTCGATCCAGCATACTTAATTGAACAAGATCCTACTGCCAGAACAATTGCTTCACTTGTAGGCCTCACAGATAATGTAGGAGATATAGCTAATATTTTGGTGCAATTTTGGCCTCATCGTTTTCCTTCTGCAGCAGAATTAGCTAAGTCTCTTCCTAAGGCTATAGCGAGAATTGGACATCATTTACAGCCATTTACCTTAGGAGAAACAAGAGGTTTCTATCAAAGACTAGGTAGTGTTCCTAGAAGAGTCTATGCAGCTCTTGATGATTTATTATATGGAATTTTTGTTGATCAATATCAAGTTCCTTTCAATGAAAATCCAGAAAAAACTATAATAGATATAAAGAAATTTACTCATGGAGAAGAAAAAATTAGCTCGTTAGCAAATAGGGTATTGGGTTATTATAAGCAAGTGTATGAATTTGATGTGCCTGGGCATGGAAAGATTGGCAATAGACGGAGAAGTGCTTAAAATGATTAATAGAAACAGATATGGTATAGTTGAAGAAGATTGTTTGTTTACTGAACAGGACGGAAACTTTGCAAGAACATCTCCACTATTGCAATGTGCAGGATTGTTTATTTATGACAGAATGCAAAAACAAGGAGTTTTAGCACATTGGGCCAGCGATACAATAGTACAACCACTTAAATCAAAACTAGAATTAATCGGATTAAGAAACCCAGAAGCAGTAATAGCTGGTTGTGGAGTAGTTGCTGAATGCCCTCTTGAAGATTCTTACACACATGAAAAAGTAATGACTTTTTTAACGAAAGAAGGAATTCCGATTAGAGCCCAAAGAGTTGGGTTAGATTGTGCTATGGAGTTAAGAGTTAACTTCTTAAATGGAACTTATGGAGTAAGGAAGGTTACAATATGAGTTTAACAACATCTTATTTTGCGATACTTGGAGAAGTAGAAGGTAGAAGGATATCCATTTCTAGATTTAATCATCCTAGAACTCTGGCTCATGTTGATGAGATTCTGCGCTCTTTTGCTCCTTCAATTCCCTTACTGACTCGCTACAAAGGTGGAAAAATGGGTTGGCCTGAGTATGTAAGAAGATATACTGAAGAACAAAGAGCACATTATCAAGACACCAAGGGCGATTTTGATGAATTACTTAAGACTGCGGAACATAGAAGGGTCGTGCTTGCATGTTATGAAAGATTTGAAGGTCCAGAAACAAAATGTCATAGAATACTTTTGTACAATATGCTAAAGAAAGTAGCTACTCGAAGAGATTTTGACGTTAAATTTATTGATGAAGAAATTAGAAAAAGAAGATGAAAAGTGTAGCTGGAGGCAGAGATAGAAGTTTAGAATTATATCTGTCACAACCCTGTGACTCCATGCTTCTGAACGGATATAATTACTCTCGACAAATATTATAAAGCCACTAGATCGCAGACACACTCAATGAAGATTGATCCTTACCAACACCAAGAATCTTGGGTTCGTTGGAAGAAAAAAATCCACGAACTCGGATTCATACCTGAAATCTCCAGAGCTAACTCGTCAATAATTCTTTGTTATCTTAATGATATGGAATTAGGCATTAATACATCCTTATCAAGCAGTAAAGGAGCAAGAAGCTTTACCCGCTTACGAACCTTAAAATCAAGACTTATATTCTTAGCAAAAAAGTTTGAGGAACACTTTAGTCTTGATGATATCACTGCTATTACTGAAGAACAAGTATGCTCTTTCTTTACAGGAATGCGTAATGGTAAACTAATACGCCAAGACGGGGCCAAATACCGCGCTACAAAAGACTTTGTCAAAAACTTTAAGTCATTCTGGCACTGGCATCAAAAAGTCGCTAAGAAAGGCGGAAAAACGGTTGAGGATATAACACAATACTTAGACACCTC
>C687J35174_10004627_pt1 | contig 18383 bp, 22 predicted proteins | sample RifCSPhighO2_01_FD_35174 | JGI IMG/M metagenome (IMG submission 35174) | reverse complement strand
ATAGAACCCATGGGACCTTACTATAGCGAAGCGGACTTAAATGACCTGCCCGTAAGCCAGACGAGTGTAGCTCTTCTAGAAAGCCTTATCAATGAGGCAGGAGGAAGCTTAGCCTGCGAGCTGAAAGAAGACGGCTTCCGCTGCCAAGTCCATGTGGACGGCCGGGATGTGAAACTGTTTACCCGCGGTTCCGGCGAGTTTGAGGTACGGTGTTTTCCGGAAATTGTTCAGGGGCTCCAAGAGCTTGGACTCGAAAAGGCCATCATCGACGGCGAGCTGCGGGGCAGCGCAGGCAAGTACGACGGATTTAAAGCAATGCAAGCCCGGGCCCGCTATGCAGGAAGAATTAATGAGAAAGCCCTGCGAGAATATCTTCAGAAAAAACTCCAAGAGTTTCCGGTGCAGCTGGTGGCTTTTGATATATTGATGAGCAGCGGAGTGCCCCAGATTCAGGAAACGAATGAAACGAGGAGAGCGCTGCTGGAAGAAGTGCTGGGAGAAGATCAAATAATTGTTCCGGTTTCCCGAACGATAGCAGAAACACCCCGGGATATCGTAGCGCTCTATGCGCAAAAAGTGCAACAGGAGAACTATGAAGGTATCGTCCTTAAACAGCCACTGCTTGAATATCTCCCCAGCGACAAAAAGCATTGGGTCAAGCTCAAAAAATTCGAGCCGCTGGACCTCGTTGTTCTCGGCTTATCACGCGGGAAATCGCCACATAAATACAGCCAGGCGCTGGTTGGTTCCTATCTCCTAGAGAAGGATGTGTATCAATCGCTGGGGTTTGTGAATCTGGTGCGGGAAAATCCGGTTACAGGCCATTTATTTGCTGAAGATGTCTTGGCTTTGGTTGGAAAGCAGCAAGCAACACTGCCGAAAAATGTAGTGGTAGGAACGAAAAAGCCCGAGGTATACGTTGCGCCAACCGTCGTGCTGGAAATACGAGCCATGAACATCGATCGAGGAAATGATTTTGCCTGCAGCCTTGATGATAAAACGTTCTACTCGCTACGCATTGCCTATGTGCGAGGGATACGGGAAGATAAGAATGCCGAGCAGGCCACCACTTCGGAATTTGTGGCGGCGTATCAGAAACGGCAGCGGTGAACGATGATGACATACACACTCTCCCCGCACGCCCTGAACCTCTCTGTCGAATGTCCGCGCTGCTTCTGGAATGAGAGGCACGGGGATAAAAGGCCGAGCGGACCATTTCCTTCTTTGCCATCGGGAATGGATAAAATCATCAAACAACGGTTCGATGCCTATCGAAAAGCAGGAAGCCTTCCTGAAGAATTGGCCGCTCTCGATGACGTTATCTTGTTTTCGGACGAAAAACTTCTTAGAAAATGGAGAGATCAGCGAAAAGGCTTACAATGGACGGACGAGCGGGGAAACACGCTAGCTGGCTCTTTGGACGAAGCCTTGCAAACAAGTTCGGGAGAAATTGTCGTCTTGGACTACAAGACACGGGGGTTCCCGCTGAGAAAAACTCCCGACTATTACACGCTGCAAATGGAATGTTATGCGCTACTCCTGCAAAAGAAAGGTTTTTCAACAGCCAATTACGCTTTCCTGCTGTTCTATTATCCGAATAGTTTTACGAATGAAGGTACTGTCAAATTCAACCACCAACTCATCACAGTTGCCGTTTCTCCAGCCCATGCAGAAGAAACCTTCCGGGCTGCAATTGGTTTCTTGGAAGGAGAAAAGCCGCCCCGGAACAAAGAGTGTGAATTCTGTTACTGGAAAGAACGCTGAAGAAAATCTCAGAAAAAAGCCAAATCACTTCCAAACGTATATAAAACGCGCTTCTTTCTTGCTCTTCATGGTCACCAGAACATACCAAGAGCGCTTCAAGACCCTGAAAGGCGTCTTTGACGAGTTTACGAACCGCACCATCTTCACCCTGCAAAGCCAGGGCGTTTTTGATGATCTGCTCAGCCCCCTTTCCGTGGGCAAGGAAAGCAATGTCTTTATCGGCCAAAAAGAGGGAAAGAAAGTTATCGTCAAGATTTACCGTGTGCAGAATTGCGACTTTAAGCGCATGTTTTCTTATATTGGCAAAGACCCCCGTTATGCCTATTTGCAGCGGCAACGCCGCCAGATCGTCTTTGCCTGGGCACAGCGGGAGTACCGGAATCTGCTCTGGGCCGCCAAAGCCAAAGTGCGCGTACCCGAAGCCTTGGGCTGGCTGCAGCACATCATTGTTGAAGAGATGATCGGCACGGACATTCCGGCCCCGCGGCTGAAAGACGGGCTTCCAGAAAACCCTCAGCAGTTCTTAGACCTGATTATTGCAGAAATGCAAAAATTGTATCGCAGCGGCCTGATTCACGGCGACCTTTCGGCATTTAACATCCTCAATGATAAGGAAAATCCCGTCTTCATTGATTTCTCGCAGGCCACGATGGTAAAGACACCAAATTCTGAAGAGCTGCTGGAACGCGACATAAAAAATCTCGTGCAGTTCTTTGCCAAATTGCATGTGCGAGCATCTTCTGAAGAAATATTTAAAAAAGTAGCCGGAAAATAGGCATTATGGTGAAAAAAGAAGCAACCAAAGCCCCCGCAGCAGAAGCGGCTGAAATGCCCGGAGAAGCGCCTGCGGAAGAATTCTCCTACGAGCTGAAGATCCCCCAGGAACGGGTAGCCGTGCTTATCGGCGAGAAAGGGGCAACAAAAAGAGAGCTGGAAAAAGCCACGCACACTAAGCTGCAGATTTCGCCCGAAGGCGATGTAGTTCTTATGGGAAAAGACGGGCTGCTGCTCTATACGGCGCAGGAGATGGTTCGAGCCATTGGCCGGGGGTTTAATCCTAAAGTTGCGCTCCTACTGCTCAAGACGGATTATGCTCTGGAGCTCATCGACATGAAAGACATTGCGGGAAAAAGCAAGAACACGTTGGAGCGCATCAAAGGGCGCATCATCGGGACGCAAGGCCGGGCAAGACAGGAAATTGAGCATTTGACGGATACGCATATCTCCATCTATGGAAAAACGGTAGCGATTATTGGTGAAACGGCCGATGTGGCGGTAGCCCGGCAAGCTTTAGCGATGCTCCTCCAAGGGTCGATGCACAAGACGGTGTACCATTTCCTTGAAAAGAAGCGGAAAGAGATAGCGTTTGGGTAGATGCTTGATTAGAGATGGAGTGCATGATAAAAGCAGTCATTTTCGACGTGAATGGCGTGTTTCTGGAAAGCGAATTCCTGAGCGACCGCTTGGCAAAAGATTTTGGCATTCCTGCTCTCGAAGTTTTCGCCGCTTTGAAAGCAATCATGCCTCTGGTTCGGAGACCGGAAGCACCTTCTTGCTATCAGCTCTGGGAGCCATACTTGGAACGCTGGAAAGTCTCTTTAGACGAAAAAGAATTCTTTGATTACTGGTTCTCAGGAGAACATCTTGTGCCTGAAGTAGTAAAATATGCCCAACAGCTGCGAAAGAGAGTGAACGTTTACCTGCTGTCCAATAATTTCCGGGAAAGAACCATCTACTACCGGCAGCACTATCCCGAACTATTCGCTGCCGTGAACAAAGCTTATTTCTCCTGGGAAACAGGCTTTGTGAAACCAGAGGAAATGGCGTGGAAGAACATCTTGAAAGAAAACAAGCTTCTTCCTCAGCAGTGCGTCTACTTTGATAATGACGAAGAAAACGTTGCCGCAGCCCGGGAATTTGGGCTGTATGCTGAGCACTGGAAAGGGCTGAAGCAGGCAAAGGGAGTACTGGAAAAGCTGTTGCACGAGTAAGAGAAAATTTCAAAACGATGCCAAAACCCCACCATAACGTTTATAAACATTTTTCTTTCTTTCTGCACGCATGGAGAAAACCGCCGAAGAGCTGGCCAAGAAGCAACGGGAAATTTCCATCGCCGAATTCTTTGAGAAAAACCGCCATCTGCTGGGCTTTGATAATCCACGCCGAGCCCTTCTTACGGCAGTGAAAGAAGCAGTGGACAATTCTTTGGATGCCTGCGAAGAAGCGAGAATCCTGCCGGAGATGAGCGTCGAGCTGTTGCAGCTGGCCGAAACCCGCTTTCGGATTAGCGTCGAAGATAACGGCCCAGGCATTATTCCCAAGCAAATTCCCAACATTTTTGCCAAGCTGCTGTATGGCTCCAAGTTCCATAAATTAGCACAGTCCCGCGGCCAGCAGGGCATCGGCATTTCGGCAACCGTATTATACGGCCAATTGACGACGGGCAAGCCCGCTTCCATCATCTCGAAAACCGGCGCCGGAAAAAAAGCCACGCAGATGAAATTGAAGATCAATACGCAGACCAACTCGCCAGAAATTGTCGAAGAGCGGGAAGTGGATTGGGATGGAAAAGACCATGGCACGCGCATCGAGGTAGAGCTGGAAGGCAGTTACATGAAAGGCCGCCAGTCTGTTGACGAGTACCTGAAGCAGACTGCCATCATTAATCCTTATGCGACGATCGTGTACACTAATCCAGAAGCCAATCAGGTCATCTTTGCTCGGGGAACAGAACAATTGCCGCAGGAAGCCAAAGAGATCAAGCCGCATCCCTACGGCGTGGAGCTGGGCCGCTTAATGAAGATGCTGGAGCTGACGAAAACCATAACCTTACAGCAATTCCTGACGGAAGAATTTGTCCGCATCGGTCCGGGGACGGCCAAAGAGATCTGTGCCAATGCGGCCCTGCTGCCGAACACCAAAGCCGGGCAGATGAGCCGGGAGCAGGTCGAAAAGCTCTATGTGGGAATCCAGAAAACCAAAATCATGGCTCCGCCGACGGATTGCCTGAGCCCCATCAGCCAGGAACTGTTGGAAAAAAGCCTCAAGAAAGAGATCAATGCCGAATTTTATGCGGCGATAACTCGGCCGGTGTTTGTCTATCGGGGAAATCCTTTTCAAGTGGAGATCGGCATTGCCTACGGCGGCGAGCAGCCCAAAGAAGAGCTCATAACGGTATTGCGCTTTGCCAATAAAGTGCCGCTGCTGTATCAGCCGGGAGCGTGCGCGTTTACAAAAGCGGTCCTGAGCACCAACTGGAAACCGTACGGTCTGAAGCAGAGCAGCGGCTCTTTGCCCGTCGGCCCGGTAACCATCCTGCTGCACATTGCCTCGGTCTGGGTGCCGTTTACGTCAGAATCAAAAGAAGCTCTGGCGCATTATCCGGAGATCATCAAAGAGATAAAGCTGGCGCTGCAGGATGTCGGAAGAAAATTGCAGGCGTATGTGAACAAGAAAGTGCGCGTGCAGGCCCAGCTGGAGCGGGCGAATCTCTTTGAGCGCTATATCCCGGAAGTGGCGGATGCCCTGCACCGCCTGACGGGCGAAAGCAAAGAAAGCGTTACCCAGAAGCTCTTCGCCATGATCAAAAAAGAAGAGATAAGACAGCAGATCATGAGCATGGAGCAGCTCAAAGGCGAAGTCGAAGAAAGCACGAAATTGGCCGAGAAGAGTGAGGAAGAAGAGGGAGGATGACTCCGGGACCAAAGAGAAATAAGACACACTGTCGTTGAAGAAAACCATGACCCAACCAACCCAGAAAACAAAGCCAGGATTGCAGATGACTTTGCCGACGAAAAAAGAAAGCGGGAAAAAAGCCACGCCAAAAGAAGAGCTCGTCAGCTTGGGAACATCCGTGCTTTCCGATATCAAAAAAGGGACCAATCCCAAAATCGAGCTTTCGGTGCGCGGATTGAGCAATGTCACGTTCGACAAAGAAGCGAAAACGCTCGTCCTGGGCAGCAAGACGGCGCAGCGCTATTTCTTCAATGTGGCGCATGCCAAGAAGTTCATGCAGACGCTGGAAGTGGCTGCTATCTCTAAGTCTTTGCTGGACGTGGAGAAGCATGCCAGCTTGCGGGATGTGTTCTATATGGCGAAGCGGACTATTCCCGGGACAAAGACCAATATCGTCGATGACCAGAAAGAGACGGACAAAGCCATCGAAGACCTCGAGCTCATCACGAGTTTCCCGCGGGAGATGCTGCAGGTCAATGCCAACAAGATGGGCAGCGTGGCCGGGAAAGTCGTTGTTGAAGATGCCGGCGATACGATTGACTGGTCCAAGCTGGGTTCGGGTGGCTGGAGCATCCCCAGCAATGTGGAGCATATCACCTTCAAGAAAGTGGATGCCAAGTACGTTCTTTACATGGAAAAAGCAGCAGTGTGGGAGCGCCTGCACGAAGACCGCTTCTGGGAAAAGCAGAACTGCCTCATCATGTCCTCGCAGGGGCAGACCACGCGTGGCATCCGGCGATTGCTGCAGCGGCTGAGCAGCGAGCATGGATTGCCGGTCTTTGTGCTGGCTGACAATGATCCGTGGGGATGGTACATATACTCGGTGTTGAAGTATGGCTCTATAACACTTGCGCACATGGCGGGAGAAATGGCGATCCCCAGCGTCAAATTTATCGGAATCACGTGTGACGATGTCATGAAGTACGATTTGCAGAAGCATTTCATCAAGCTGACAGAGCAAGATCTCGCGCGGCTGAAGCAGATGCAGAATTACGAATGGTTTGCCAAGAATAAGGAATGGCAGCGGCAGTTCAAGATGATGAAAGATTTTGGAGCGAAAGTAGAAATCCAGGCTTTGTCTTCGCGGGGAATCTCTTTTATTTCTGAGCGCTATTTGCCGGAGAAGATCAAAGGGCAGCAGTTCTTGGATTGAGTATTTTATATTGCTTCATATAAAACTTTTTAAAGACCATCCCCGTTTAGCCATCCTGACGGGCCCGTAGCCTAGTCTGGATAGGGCGACAGCCTTCTATCGCAAGAAAGAGAGCTGTAGGTCGGGGGAATTATTGCAAAATAATCCCGAATTCGAATCCCCTCGGGCCCGCTATTAAAAGATGAGGTGGAAATATGGGTATGCAATGGCTGAGAAATATGTTCTTCAAATCAGAGAAGGTCCCGCAAATGGATTCTCCTTCTCTACAAAAGATAAGCTTAAATAACCCGCCAACCAGAGGAGAAGGCAAAAAGGAGGAGAGTCGAGTTTTGCCGCGAGGTGGGAATATGGATATCCGCCGGGTACGGACCTGCGAACGCTGTAAAGCGGTTGTGCCCTTAGAAAGAGTGCGCTTGTACCCCCGAGAAAAAGGAAAAGATGTCAACGTGCTGGTCTGCGATACCTGCTGTAATGAGCTGAAGCAGACCGTAAAACAAGGCCCACCAAAAGCGCCCATCAAGAATATTCCACCGGCGCAGCCCAAGCTGTACCGCTGTAACCGCTGCAATTATTCTTTCCGCGTGGATCAGGCCAAAGTAGGCTTATTGCACCGCTTAGCGTGCCCGTACTGTGGGAAAGACGACCGCTTGGAGAAATAGACAAAAGAGGAAGAACAGAACCATGATGCTCCACATCCATAAGCTCGGCGATTTAAATCAGAAAAACGCGGACATTGAGTGCGTGTCCTTATTGCGGCAAGTGAGAGGAAGCAAGCGGCTGCCGCTTCTTCCCGAGCAGATGCACGCTGAACTTTCTCCGTTGCTGATTACCGGCACTGATGTCACGGTGATGAAGCAAGCGGCAGAGCTGATTCCTTCAGTAGCAGGAAAAGTCAGCGCCTTGCTGCAGCGCAAAGACTTCTTGTATGAAAGCATCAACTTAGAGCGGACGCTGAAAATGATGGAAGAGATTGCTGCACCGTTGCAGCAAAACATCGCCTTTGCCGAAGGGCTGCAGGAGTGGCTGCAGCAGTCCTTTGCGGGAGAGTTTACCATGGTCCTGAATCGCATCCCCGGGCTGCGATCACCCGTTGATAAGCAGCAGAGCAACGAGCAGCTGAGCCTGCTGTTCCAGCGCCTGTTGCGCAGCAAAGATCTCCGCTTCGCCAGCCAGGGCCTTATTCACGAAGCCCATACGACCAGAATGAATGATCTCGACGAGAGCATGGTGAAAGGCTTTTTTTTCCACATCACTTTGGAAGAAGAGCTCAAGAAGCTGAACTTTGACCGCATCAGGCTGCGTCTTGCGCCTGAAAAGCTTCAGGAAGCTGAAGGGGTTCATGAGCAGATAAAAGTAGTCCGAAAAGGCATTGAACGGGCTTACGAAACGAACAAGCGGCTGGTGGAATTGTCTGTTATACTCTATGCGTACGTGAAATGGGCGATGCAGGGGTAAGGAAAGTTTTTCGTACCGTGATCAAAGCAATTCTGTTTGATGTGGATGGAACGCTGGTTGATTCTTCTGAAGCACATATCGCTTTTTTTCAGCGGATTTTCCAAGCCGTTGGATACGGCATTCCTCCCAAAGAAAGCATCAGAAAATGTTTCCATTTGAGCATGAGCGATGCCCTGCGTACTTTAGCTGCTGATAAACCGACGCAAGAAGTCGAGCGGCTCTTAGCGGTGGGAAATACGGTCCGCTATCCGACAGAATTGCAGAAAGTTCCCGAGCATTCGCTCCAAGTCGTTCGGGAACTCTCCAAAACCTTTTCTCTGGCTTTAGTGACGAGCCGCCGTCGGATCGGTGTGGAAAGCTATTTTACCGTCGCTCCCGTCAGAGACTATTTTTCGATCATTGTTGCAGTTGAAGACGTGGTGCAGAGGAAGCCTCACCCCGAGCCTTTGCTTACGGCAATAAAACGATTAGGAGTAATGAGCAAAGAAGCGGTGTATATCGGCGATTCTCCCGTCGACGGGGAAGCTGCCAAAGCCGCAGGAATGAGATTCATTGCCTGCACAGATATTCCGGGCGCGGATGCATATTTTTCTTCTTTTAGAGAATTGCCCAGGCTCATTTCCCAGTTAGGCTCGAAAACCTTATAAAATATCTTCCCTCGGACTGCTCAGAAGCGCGGGTAGCCAAGCGGCCAAGGCAATCGCCTGCAGATCCGCTAGGATGAGCCCTTTCCGGGCAATGACCAGAAGTCAGCGATCATTCGAGGGTTCGAGTAGTGCTCAGGTTCGTGCTGAGTACGCGAAAGTCCCTCCCCGCGCTTTTTTTTCCGATAATCGTGCACGCAACCATGCCGCCAAAAACTATCTCTTCTCTGGGATTAGCTGCACTGATGCAGGAACTACAATTTCTGGTGGGGGGAAAGATTGCCCAGATTTATCAGCCGGAGAAGAAAGAGCTCCTTTTGCAGATCCATATGCCGCAGCAAGGCAAGCGGCTCCTGAAGATTATCTCCGGAAGAAGTATGTTTCTTGCTGAGCAGAAAGAAGCACCCCTGCAGCCTTTCAGTTTCTGCCTGCAGCTGCGGAAATATCTCGATAATGCCACGCTGAAAGAGCTGCTGCAGCAGGATGCGGAAAGGATAGTTGTATTCACGCTGGAAAAAGAAGGGCGTTATTTTCTCATTGTGGAATTATTTGCCAAAGGGAATGTTATTCTCACCGATGAGCATTGGAGCATCGTCGGTGTTCTGGAGCAGCAGCGCTGGAAAGACCGCACTATCAAAGTAAACGAAAAATATGTCTTCCCCACGCCGAGCATTAATTGGAAAGAACTCACGGAAAAACAGCTAAAAGAGCTTTTGCTGAAGAGTGAGAAAAAAAATCTGGCCGCGGCTTTGGCTACCAATTTAGGCTTGGGGGGGGTATACGCCGAAGAGCTCTGTGCACGAGCAGGCATTGATAAAAAGATGACACCAAAAGACGTATCGGAAAAAGAAGCCAAGACCATTTTCAATTCCTGGCAAGAGATCCTGCGAGAGCTGCAGCATCCGCGAGGCTATCAATACGATGGGGAAATAACTCCTTTTCCGCTGCAAGGAAAAACGCCAATACGGGAAACGGCAACGTATGGCGAGCTGCTTTCCCAACAAGAAGAACGCAAAAAGCCCTCGCCATATGAGCAGAAAATTGCCGTGCTCAGAAGAATGATTGCCCAGCAGGAAGCAATGATTGCCGGACTGCAGGAAAAGATAATGACGGAAACAAAAAAAGGAGAGCGGCTCTACGAAGAATATGCTCCAGTGCAGGAGCTTCTGCAGAAAGTAAAGCAGATAAAGCAGGAAAAAGGCTGGGAAGCGGTGAAAGAAGGGTTGCAGAGAGAGAAGAGCGTGATTTCCCTTAATCTCCAAGCCAAAAAAATGGTCATTGAGGTCTAACCCATGGCAGGCCAGCAAGAAGAAACAGCGTTAATCCCGCTGGAGGGCGGGGCAGAATCTGAAGAGCTCGAAAAAATGCTGCAGAGCTTGAGCAATGAAGATCTGTTCTATGAGTTGGGGAGAGTGCGCAAACTCTACAGCGGGCTTATCACCCGATTACGCTATGTGCTGGGGCATACCTGTTTGGGGGACGTGCCGCCAGAGCAATTGCTGGAGCATAGCGATGCTGCGGAAAAAAAAGAGCGCCAATTATTTTGTTATTACGGAGCGCTGCTGAAAGAAACCGGGAAGCGCTTACTCGGCACAGGGAGAGAGAGTGATATTACCGCAATCCTTGACGCCGTTCAGGAAGAAATTTGCTATTAGCTGCAGATTGAAAAGAGAAAAAGAGATGATCCGCAACTCCTTCGTTTTTCTGGAAAGCATCCGCTCGGGAAAAGAGAAAGTGCTCTGGAAGCAAGGTATCCATGACTGGCAGGATTTTCTTCAGACCAAGAGCATCAGGGGAATTGCTCCGGAAAAGAAAGGGTATTTTGACCGAAAGCTGCACGAGGCACAAACAGCGCTGCTCGAGGAAAACTCGGCCTATTTTCTCGGAAAGCTTCCGACAAAAGAGATGTGGAGGCTCTATGACACGTTCCGTGACGCCTGCGGCTTTCTGGACATTGAAACGGATGGCTATGGGCGGATTGTCATCGTCAGCCTTTCTGATTATTTTACGACCAAGACTTTTGTCCGCGGCGTGAATCTTGAAAAAGAGCTGCTGGAGAAAGAATTGCGGCGCTATAAGCTGCTCGTGACGTTTAACGGTGCGGCATTTGACCTCCGGAAGCTGAAGCGGCAATACTCAGTAGGACTGAACGTGCCGCACATCGACCTGAAGCCGCTGTGCAGCAAGCTGGGCTGGAACGGCGGGCTGAAAGAAGTGGAGAAAATGCTCAACCTGCGGCGGCCAGAGCATTTGTATCTCAGCCCGGTAGAACTCTGGGAGCAGTTTTTGGCATCGGGCGATAAAGAAGTGCTGGAGCGGCTTATCGCCTATAATGCGGAAGATGTGGAGAATTTGAAAGCCGTCCTGGAGCGGGCGGCAAAAGAACTCTGGAATAAAATATATAAAGACGCTCGTGCACCTGCTTCCCATGCCGGAGAAAGCAAAAATAACCCCCTGGGAAGTGCAGGGAAAAGTGGATTATGAGAAGCTGCTGAACGAGTTCGGCCTGCAGCCGCTGCGATTCTTGCCCAAAGCTTTCCAAAAGCAGGTGCTTTTCCGGAGAGGCATCGTCTTTGCCCACCGGGATTTTAAGCAGATCGCCGAAGCAGTCGAACAGAAGAAGCCTTTCGCCATGATGACGGGCCTGATGCCCAGCGGCAAGTTCCACTTTGGCCACAAGATGGTGGCGGAGCAGATGGTTTTCTACCAGCAGCTGGGCGCGAAAGTGTATGTTACCGTTGCGGACGTCGAAGCCTACAATTCCCGAAATCCCGATCTGAAAGCCTTGCGGGATGTGGCTCTTACGGAATATCTTACTAACTACGTGGCACTGGGCTTAGACCTAAAAAAATGCGATTTTTATTTCCAATCGGCACGTTCTCCCGACGGGAAGAAAGCCAATGCCTACTACCGGCTGGCTAACCTGCTGGCACGGCACGTGACATTTAATGAGTTCCAGGCGGTGTACGGGGAAATCACTCCGGGAAAAATGGTCTCCTCATTGCTGCAGGCCTCGGACATGCTGCACCCCCAGCTGCCGGAGTTCGAAGGCCCGCTGTCCGTCGTCGTTCCCGTCGGCATCGACCAAGACCCCCACGTGCGCTTAGCGCGGGACATGGCACAGCGCATCAAAGAATGGAAGTTCCTGCCGTTAAGCTCGACGTACCATCGCTTCATGCCCGGGCTGAAAGGAGACAAGATGTCGTCTTCTGATCCAACGTCATACATTGCCCTGACCGACATGCCGGAAGAGGCTGCACGCAAAGTGCAAAAGTATGCTTTTTCAGGCGGGCAGGCCACGATTGAAGAGCACCGCAAAAAAGGGGGAAATCCGGACATCGACGTGGCGTTCCAGATGCTGCGCTACGGATTAGAGCCGGATGATAAGAAGCTGGCAAAAATCGAGAAAGATTATCGCGCGGGAAAGTTGCTCACCGGCGAGCTAAAGCAGTTGGCGATTGGGAAACTGACGGCATTCTTGAAAGAGCATCAGAAGAAACGGAAAAGTGCAGAGAAAGCCATACAGAAATTTCTAAAACCATAAAAACCTTTAAAAACTTTCTCCTCTTTCTGCTCAGTAAAGAGGTGATAGTCATGGCCAAGCGTCGGCAAAGAAAGAGTGCAGCACCAAAAAATAGAAAATGGCACGCCGTGCCCCTGAAAAGCAGCTTCATGGTGCTCGCCATTCTGGGATTTTTGATTTCAGCGTATTTGGTGTATCCACAAAGTGCCAGTTACGGGCTCATTTTCATGGTTATCTTTGGAGCGATGCTTATTGCATCGATTGTCAGCATGACCAAAGCCCCCATCATGAAGCCGTGAGGAAAGCATGGCACGACGGAATACGTTGCAGTGGAAATTTCCCGCAAAAGAGATACAGTTCCTGCGCGTGGAAGTGCTCTTTGTGGCGTTCTTAACGGTGCTGATCTTTCTCGTAACTTTCTTCCAGCTTGGCGATGGGGCGCTGGCGATGCTCTATGCTTTTCTCTTTCTCATCATCTATGGCGTGCTGTCTGTTGTTGTCCAGAAAATCAGCCGCGCCGAGGCGCACTATGCGGTCCGCGGAAAGCATCTGCATGTCGTCAAGAAAACGCTCCGGAAAACTGTCACAGAAAAAATTCCGCTGCGGGACGTCCTGCACCATAAAGTCGACAAAGTCTTTCTCGGCGGGTATGTGGTAACGAAAAAAGGGCGGAAGCATTCCCTGTTCTTCAATACGCGGAAAGAGGCGGAAGGGTTTGAAAGGATGGTGAAGCAGGGACGACGGGCATAAGTTATTGTTTACTCAGCAGTTCACACTGACGCTCAAACTTCTCCTTCGCTTTCTTCTCTTTCCAGAAGACCTGATGCGAAGCTTTTTTCTCGAAAAGGGCAATAGCCATTCTGGTTACATTCGCACCACTGTTTATCCCATGTTTTATGGCGAGTGCCTTGGCTTCCTGCAAGGAGGCATCCAGCAGGCGAAAGTTATCCCGCTGGCATTTTTCTTCGGCCTCTTGCTCTTCTTCTTCGCTGAGAGTAATTTCCTCCCAAACGGGTGAAGAGCTGCCCGGAAGATGCCGCGGAAAGGCTTTCGAAAACACCATGAGCAGTTTTCCGAAGGAGGATTTTTATAGGTTAAGAAACTGAAGCTCTGCCATGACCTCCTGGGAACATGTGAATATCGTGCTGCGGCTGGCAGATATTGTCATCGAAGTGCTGGATGCGCGAGAGATTGCGGCCTCACGGCAAAAAGCGCTGGAAGAAAAAGTACGCCGCTTAGGGAAGAAACTCCTGTATGTCATCACCAAATGCGATCTGGTGCCCAAAGAAGAGGTGCAGCAGGCTGCCCACCAGCTCCAGCCGTCTGTGTTCATCTCCAGCACCGAGAAGTGGGGAACAACCATCCTAAAAAAGAAACTGCTGGAAATCGGAAAAGGAGAAAAAATAACTATCGGCATAGTGGGCTATCCCAATGTGGGGAAATCGTCGCTGATCAATGCTTTGGCGGGGCGGCATGCGGCTCGCGTTTCTCCGGAAAGCGGCTTTACGAAAGGGATGCAAAGAATTCGCGTCAGCCCCAAGATATTGCTTCTCGACACCCCCGGTGTTTTTCCCCGGGAAGAGCGGGCCAAAGAAGGGCTGGAAGCGGCCCGTTACGTGAAAATCGGAGCAGTGGATTACGGAAAGCTGCGTGATCCGGAAACGGCGGCGCTGCAGCTCCTTACGGACGAAAAAGAGCGTATCAGAACACACTATAGCCTGCAGGAAGAGGAGCCGGAAGAGATTTTAGAAGCGCTGGCAAAGAAATTTAAAAAAGTGCGGAAAGGCGGCTTTCCGGACAGTGAAGCGGCAGCCCGGCTGCTCCTGAAAGAATGGCAGGCCGGAAAGATACGATGAACATGAAAATACAATAAAAAGCTAAAGAATTATTGTTCTTCTGCCGTCTCCAAATCTTTAAAAAGAAGATACGTCTTTTTCAATAAAAAAAGTGCGAATGGAGGTGGATATAATGGGTTTATGCGAAAAAAAAGTTCAGAAATATGGTGACGTTTTATACGTCCTGTTCCGCGTTCTGGTCGGCTTCGGGTTTATGCTCCATGGCGGGCAGAAGCTCTTCGGCTGGTTCGGGGGCGTGAATGGCGGTGGTGCAGTTGCTTTGGCCAGCCTTTTTGGATTGGCTGGAGTTATTGAGTTTTTCGGCGGCTTGGCCGTATTGCTAGGCTTCTTCACGCGATTGGCAGCGGGTGTTGGCGCGTTGGAGATGGCTGTGGCGTACGTCATGGTGCATCGCCAGCAAAGTTGGCTGCCCCTCTTGAATGGCGGAGACCCAGCGTGGCTGTTCTTTGCGGCTTTCCTGGTGCTGCTCGTCTACGGCAGCGGCAAATGGAGCGTAGAAAAGAAGCTGTTGAAGAAGGAAGTGTTTTGAACTACTTCTTTCTTATTTTTTTTATTCTTTCTTCTTCTGATACGGCAACACAAACAACCCCAGAATCTTATCCGCCGTCTTCTCTCCGATGCCTTCAATCTCCAGCAGCTCTTGGCGCGAGGCATTCACTAACGCTTTGATGCTGCCAAAAGTCTCCAGCAATCTTCTGGCCGTCTGCACCCCCAGTCCCGGCAAGGAAGAAACGATAAACTCCTGCTGCTCCTGTTCGGTCCGCGGCTTGCGGGCATGGTAGGAAAAATCGCGGTCTTTGTCCTGCTCCCGCCTGGCCATGACCGCCAAGAGCTGCGCGGTATCGCGAGGATTCTTAGTATACAGTATCGGCACATGAAAATCCAGCACAATCGCTGCCAGCATGCCCCGGATGGCATTGGCGTGCACTTGGCGGACAGCATAGATATCTTCTTCCCCTTCGATGATGACGACGGCTTTATCAAAATTCTGCTTGAGCTCCCGGACTTGATCAAGCAGCCTGCCGTCAATTATGGAAGCCACAAAGTCCGGCACTTTTTTCAGTTCCACGCCGACGGTGCCCGAGAGTACGTAATCAGCAACCTGCAGCTGCGCCGTTTTTACTGAAAGCCCTAAACCAATAAGCTCTTTGACGACTTTGTTGTCTTTTTCGCGATGATCCGCAAGTATGGCGACGCTTTGTTTTTCCGGAATAAAAGAATCCAAGGTGATATTCTTATTTGCCGCCTGCAGGAAAGCGCTTTCTTTCTTAATCTGCTCTAACGTACGATACATGCGCTTTTCGCGGTGATGGGCCGTCCAGCGGTACGCTTCATCGCGCGTGCCCGAAGTCACCAGAAAATTCACTTCGCCCTGCTCCAGCCTTCCCGTTCTGCCCCGGCGCTGGATGGTGCGGATGGCTGACGGAACCGGCTCGTAAAAGATGACTTCATCAACTTTGGGAATGTCGATGCCTTCTTCTCCGACGGACGTAGAGATCAGCACGTTGAAAGCGGCAGCACGGAACTGTTCCAGAATTTCTTTCTGCTGCTTCTGCGAAAAGCCCTGGCCGTTTTTCTTGGCCTGGCCGAGAAAGAGATGGGTGGAGATCTTCTGAGCCTCCAGCTTTTTTTGAATGAGATCCGCAGAAGAGCGAAATTGCGTGAAGACAATGATTTTCGCTTGGGGCTGCTGCTGCAGCGTTTCCTGCACCATCCCCAAGAGCTTTTCCAGCTTGGGATGCGGAATATTTTTTTCGATGAGTTGTTCCGTCAACGCCAAAGCGCCTTTGAAGTGCTCGTCGATAACCAGATTTTTGACGGCTTTCACTGGGCTGGTGCGGGATTCCTGCCGGATTTTATCCAGATAAGAAAAAAGCTGTGGCAACCCCTGCGTTTCCAACAGCTCCAAGGCATGCTCGACTTTCAAGGCTTCCGCAGCGAGGGAGATGGAGCGCAGCAGCTCAAAGGAGCGGTCACCGGAAGAGATTTGCTTTTGCATATCCCCTTGCAACAATAAGAGGTCACCTTTGCGCAGCTCGGCAGAGGACGCAAAGCCCAGCTTCTGCATCTCTAATAGTTTTGATTTCTTGCACAGCAGGAGCAGTTGCTGCACTTTCCTAAACTCTTCGGGAAAATCGATGGGAATCCAGTTTTTCTTGATCGTCTGCACGTACGGCTGCACATCCGGATCTTTTTCGGTGCGGACTTCCACTTTCTCAATCTTCAATGTTTGGCAAATTTCCTTGATTTTTTCCAAAGTGCTGCCGGGAGAAGCAGTTAAGGCGAGGATACGAGAATAGCGAGCCCGCGTCTCATACTGCTCCGCCAGCCAGACATAGGCATAATCACCCGTGGCATGATGCGCTTCGTCGAAAACCAGCAGGCTGACATCTTCGAAAGCAACTCGATTATTAATCAAATCATTTTCTACCGTCTGCGGCGTGCTGATAATGATCTGCGCTGCTTTCCATTGGACGGCACGTTTTTCCGGGGCCAGGCTACCGGTAAACACCACTATTTTTTCCGGCGGGATATCCAGATGTTTCTTGAAAGTTTCCGCATGCTGCTCGCATAACGGCTTCGTCGGAGCGAGAAAAAGAATTTTCGATGCGGGATAGAAATGCAGCCGTTGGACAGTGAGCAGCAGTGCTATAGCAGTTTTTCCTAAGCCAGTGGGCAGGACGACTAACGTATTAAACTGGGCGGCCGTGCCGAGGATGGTCTGCTGATAGAGGCGAGGCGTGAAGTCACGAAGCATGGAAGAGGACGGAAGGGGGGAGATTTAAATATCTTTGGTGAGCGCAGAAATACCCGCCTGCCGTGCATACGCTTCTTCTAACCGTTTGCGGACTTCCAACAGATTGCTGCCGTCGTACAGAACAACATTCGGATGAGAAAAGCCTTGGTTTTGCTCGCTCAGCGGCATAATCCCCAATCCGCGAGGGCGATGTTCCAGCCAGCGCAGCATATACAGCGGAAAATCGTCAACCAGAACTTTCCCGTAGACGAGGCCTTTGTCTTGGGTGATGGTGATGTCTGCTTCAGGAGCCAGAGGCAGCACGTGCTGCTGGAACCATTCCACTTTCTCTTTCCAGGCCGCCGGCTTGCTGCGCGGGCCTTTCGTCAGGATATGAATCTGAAAGTTGAGAGCAACACATTCCCGCAGAACAGCGAAGCCGAGCGTTAATTCCTCTAGATTTGACCACCAGCCCGGCTGCCGGGAGATGGCATTTTTCCTCGCTTCAATATGAGTGGGAAGGTCTTCGTGATACAGAGAATACACCAGTTCACCAGGCGCAGCCAGCACTTGTAAATCCCGAAGCATGGCTCCATCATAATCTGCTAACGTTCCGTCCAGGTCGAATAAAGCGATGTTTTCGAGTGGGGGCATGATTTATGAGCCGGACAAACTATTTCTTGCCCTCGTTATCCGTACGAGATCTATATGTGCCAAGAATACCCCCATATCCAACCAATCTACTTGATTCTTTTCCGTCTGAACAGTTCATTCCTTTGCCTTGCTCTAGTCCCTGAACTGCATAAGCGTACATAGCTAATGCTTCACCAAATACCCTCGATGAATTGAGCCCTGTTTTTCTCATAAGACCCTCAAATAGTTTTCTCATTTCTGGGCCAAGTATTAACCTACATTCTAAATCATTTTTTACCATTTTCATGCCTCCGCATTGAATTGCTATTACCGAGGAAAGTTGAAAAAAAGTTTCACAACCTCTGCTTCCCCGTCAGCGTCACGATATTCTTTTCTTTCTCGATCGTCACCGATTCCAGGTTGTTGATGACGAGATCATTGCCCCTGAGATAAAAAGAAATATTGCGGAGATCGCGGATGCGGACTTTTTCCGTGTCTTTGATGTCCAGCACTTCAAAAGGCGCNCGGCCTTTGAGATGCGGATTGTTCTCNGTNAANAGGCCGATGAATGCGGACCAGAGCCCTTCAGGATGATCAGCGCCGGGCTTGCGGCTAATGACAACACTTTTGGCGTTGTAGACTTTCTTTTCGGGAGCCATGAACCTCTAAGAGCAGAGCCTACTTTTAAAGATTGCGGCTTGGACTTTCTGGTTGAGAAAAAAGCTGTTATCTTAATTTCTTCCTTAATTTTGCCAAAGCAATATAATCTTCTTTGGTTCCGCTTCCATCTTTGCATTTGGCTTCCAAGATGGCCAGATCGCCCTTGGAATCACGCAGGCGCTTTTCCACATCCCTTTTACTCATGGTCATAAGGAAACATCCA
>C687J35174_10004622_pt1 | contig 18398 bp, 25 predicted proteins | sample RifCSPhighO2_01_FD_35174 | JGI IMG/M metagenome (IMG submission 35174) | reverse complement strand
CCTCATAAATGAAAAAGATGAAGTGATTGGAAAAGCTAGCCGGGAAGAGGTAAAAACACATCGGCTGCTCTACCGCTGCGCAGGGGTGTATTTGGAACGAAACGGAAAAGTTGCAATTGAAAAACGCAGCGCAAAAAAAGCAATTCGACCGGGAAATTATAGCTTAATTGAAGAGACGGTAAAGAGCGGCGAGAGTTTTGAAGAAGCTGCACGGCGCGGAGTAAAAGAAGAATTGGGTTTAGAAGTTCAGGATTTGAAATTTTTGGGAAAGAAGATAATTATTGATGATAACTACCCTGATTCGTTTATGCTCGGGGTGTTCATGTGCAACGGAGCTGGAAGAATCAAATTGCAGAAAAGCGAAGTTGAAAAAGTGCAATTCTTAAGCCCCAAAGAAGTGCAAGAATTAATTAAAAAAGAAAAAAAGATAAGCCCGGGGCTTTGCCAGACGTTTAGGATGTATCTAGAAGGGCAGAAATAATAAAGGCACATGCGCTCTATTACCCTTATGAAAGAAGTGAAAGTTTGCGCTCCCGGAAAAATAATGCTCTCTGGGGAATGGAGCGTTTTGGAAGGTTGCCAGTGCATTGTTCTTGCAATTGATAAGCAGGTGTGCGCTAGCATAACCGATTCAAAACAAACCCAAATAGAACTCTCTGACTTCAACATAACCACTAAAGCTAAGATTACTAATTCTAAGATAAGGTTTTCAGAAAATGATGAGAAATTGATTTTCACAAAACATGCAATTGAAACAACCCTCCAATACCTCAAAACCAAAAAAATAAGGGCCAAACATTTCACTCTTAAAACAAAATCAGATATCAGCAAAATTGAATCGCAAAATTCAACTGCAAAACCAGGGTTTGGAAGTAGCGCCGCTGCAACTGTTGCAATCTGCGCAGCGCTTCTCAAATTTCACGGAGTTGGCATTTTCTCAAAAACCGAAAAGGAAATTTTATTCAAACTCTCAATTATAGCGCACTATTTGGCCCAAGGCAAAATTGGGTCAGGTTTTGATATTGCAGCTTCAACTTTTGGGGGGGCACTTGTATACAAGAGGTTTGATTCGCAGTGGCTCTTAGATCAAATTAAAAAGAAAAAAATTGGTAAAATTGTAGAGCAAAATTGGCCACTGCTAGAGTATAGAAATATCACTCTTCCTTCAAGAATGCAAATAGTGATTGGGTTTTCCGGCAAGAGCGCTTCTACAAAAGAGCTTGTTGAAAAAATGCAAAAATTCAAAACCCAAAAAAAACAAGAATATGAAAAATTAATTTTCTGGATTAGGGAAGTTACGCAAAACCTGATCGAGGCGCTTGAAAATTCGGAAGAAAAGGAAATACTCACCATAATTGATGAGAACGCGGATATTCTAAAACAACTAGGGGACCTGAGCGGGAATGAACTTGAAATTGAAGAGCATCGCAAAATGATGCAAATTGCTTCAAAATATTACGCAGCTGCAAAATTTTCAGGGGCAGGTGGCGGGGATTGCTGCATTGCAGTGTGCTTTGATCCAAAAATTGCCCACAAAATAAAAGTTGAGTGGGAGCACAATGATTTTGATGTGATTGATGCTCAAATTTCAGAGAGTGGAGTGAGGGTGAGATGAATGCCACAACCAGCAGGAAATCCCCTAAGAAGAGAAAGGCAAGTGGCGCGGCAAGCCAGAAAACCAAATGATTTGGCAACTGCCCTTAAGGCGATATCGATATTAAGATTTAGGAATCGTCTTGCCTCTGAAAATTACCCTTTATGGAGAATGAGGATTGAAAAAAGAAATGCACAAGAAATAATTAACATCGCAATATCCAGATGCAAACTTAGAAAAGTGGAAGAAATAAATAAATTAATGCTTCTTTTGACAAGAAGAATAAATTCAAGAAATTATAATTTTATCAAGTCAGCTCAGCCAGAAGATATTCATTTAACTGGAGAAGAAAAATCACTTGCAAAGTCAATTGGGCCTGAAAAATTGTTCAAAACTCTAACCGAAATGGACAATATTAATACGGCAATGTCAAAACATTTAGATGTAAGAAGCATCGGGAATACTTTCCCACAACACGCAATGGTGTGGGGGGCAAGGCATGCAAACCTAATTTTAAGGGCTGCATTCAGAGAGTCATTTTAATCAAAAAACTTCTTCCCCTCTTTATCCTTTGCAACAATCTCAACTGTTTCTTTAAACCAAATAGGGTATTTTTTTGAATCGGCATTGAGCTCTTTGGTTACCTGTTTAGCAGCAACCTTAATTATTTTTGGCGCATGGGAATTGTCGGGGTTTAATTCCCCATCATAAGTGCAGTATGCAGCTAAGCAAAATTCATTTTCGCAAGAACCATCCCCATAATCTTTTTCATAAGAGTAGCCGCCAAGAACATTTATGGGAATTTTTTGAAAAATCCCATACTCATTTAGAAGGCACCTGCGGCAAGAATCTTCTTTTGTTTCGCCGCTTAAAATGTGCGTTGTGGGGGCGTCAAGCACTCCGCCACCGACTTTTTTTAACGGGCGCTCGTGCAAAATCAATTCATTTTTTGAATTAAAAACAAGGATCTGGATTGCAAGATGCTTAATTCCGGGGGTTGAGTGCGCGCTCTTCCTATCAATTACTTTACGTGTCTCTTTTCCTTTTGAATCAACAACTATTAGCTGCTGGGACGGGTTGTCTAAAAGGGCTGAACTCATAAAAAATGAAGAATGCAAAAGGAAAATAAAGCTTGACCTTGTCATTTTGAACCAAGCTTTGGCTTAGGCAGTGGCGGTTTTCCTGCTGCTCTTGCTCTTCTCGCTCTTGCTTCAATAAGACTAAGAGCCACAGGTAATTTTCTTATTTCTCTAGACCCTGGGGGAGCTGGCTTGCGTAGTTTGGGACCATTTGGTTTAGGCATAAAAATCAACAATAATAACAGTATTCAAGTTTTTAATCTTTCACTTCTCATACTTCTCCTTTATCTGACCCAAAGCTGAGCTAATTGATTCTAAAGATTCCTGCACAGGTTTTCCAATATTAAAATGGAAACCACGCACAATATCATTTCTATCTGCTGTTGGGTCTATTACAAAGGAGAGTTTTCCTTTGCGCCTCTCAAGTAGCCCCACATCAATTAAACGCTTCACATGGTAGCGCAAAAGCTTCTCATCGATCTTGCGCTGCTCGGTTTTTAGGTGCTCTAGAAGCTCAAGTGTTGTGGGCGAGAGTTTTTTTGAAATCTGCAAATGGAATACCCCGTCAAGTACATCAAGAATTGTTGAACGGGATTCTTTTTCTGAAATTAAACCAAAACTAAGGGCAAACCAGCGAACTAAAGAGCGCTTTGTGAGGCTAACTTGCGGAGGAAAATCCATTTTGCGCAAAACAAATGTCTTGCGGACATATTCTGATTCTGGAAAAGATGCGCCCATTAAATACACCAAAAAACTTTTAGAAAGTCAAAATAATAATTCACTTCACATTTTTAATACTTTTTATAAAAAAAGATAAAAATCTGCTACATAATAACAAGGAATAGCTTAAAATTCCACCCCAAACTAATTATACTTACACTACTGCGCAATGGTAACACAACATGCTTCAAATAACAAACGAGTTAAGGCCCTTTAGAATGAAACTTAGCAGAAGAGAGCCCATCCAAATGAGGCTTAATATAAAAAACCTCTCAGATAAACCTAACCTTGTTTCATTTGAAATGCAAATGCCCCAATCCCTAGCACTCGATAAATCCGGGCTAAAGACCTTGCAAGGAAAACAACTGGGAAATATCCCTAGCGGAAAATCTTACGAAGAATATTTTGAAGTGCACGCACGCCCATTTATTAAGCCAGGAATATATACAATTGCAATAAAAGCAATAGAGCACTACAACACATACGATTTTGTTGAAAAAGTTGTCAAGAAAAATATTGAAATAATTGTAGATGAATAGTTGATCTGAAATGAAAATTGCAAAAGAAAAATGCAAACAATGCTCAATGGAAGTGCAATCCTTTAACATGGAAAATCACCTCAAAAACCACGAACTGGAAAAAGCTGCAGCGGCAAAAGCTGCACAGGGCAGCACTCAAAAGAAAGATTAAATAAGGAAAAGGATTTCTACTAATACAATGCGAAAAAGAACCATTACACCACACCTCAAAGGATTAACACATAAAAATCAACCACTTAGCCCTCTACATCGTTCGACATCTATAGTTAATAAAAGAAAAAAGAAACTATTTGACTTTAGAACAAGCCATACTGATTAAACCACCACCTAGAAGCAAAGAGATGAAACTGCAATGCCAAAAAAGATCACACACAAAACGCCAAATAGAAGCCAAGCGAAAATTGCGATGGCAAGAAGCGCTCTGCCACAACATAATAATACAATACCACAATTGAGTAAAGCTACCGTGACAAAGCAAAGAGTTAGCATGTTTGCAGGCCACACTGAAATAAAACCAACCCATCCCAACTACAAAAAATTTTTCCCGGCAAGGTCAAGGCCCTAAATAGTAGTGGAGCGGAAAATCCCCAAACAAGAATCTATTATGTAGCTCCTAACTACATAACATAGTACTATATCCTTTCTTAGCCCTACTACACAAGCACTCAACTCTACTCTAAAAGAGACCCAGTTTAGATCCTTGTGCCCTATTAAGCCACCTCACAAGCGCGGAAGGGACAGGAGGGAAAAAATCGAATAAAATTCGCCTAAATAGCGTTTAAACCTCCAAGAAGCCGCCCGTTAGGCAATCAGAATACCCCACAGAGCATTGATTTGCAGCCGCGGAGCAGCGTTTTCCCTCTTTTCCAAAAACCCTCAAGCATTGCTGTTTAGAACGGAGCAGGCCGTTTGTATGTTAACGAACTGAGCTACCATTTACAGCCATCTTCAAAGCCACTTCACAAATTCTCTGCAACCTTTTAGCAACCACCTTCACTTTTTTTAAGCCACCTAACAACCCCTTTTCTACATAACTCTAACCTGGCCGAAGCCCAAATTCTGAGCCACCTTCACACTGCTCCGTCCCTTTTGTACATTTTTGCACCCAAAAATGTTCAAAGTTGGCAAATCCCCCTTCGTAATTTTGACGTATAATCAATGTTAGACCGCATCCCATGAGTATATAGGCCACCACTAATTCCTAAAGGAATGTTAATAGGGGAACTCTAGGGTGGTTTTGAGGCACTTTAAGCGGATTGAGGCGAAAAAGCAAAGAGCCCCTCAAAATTTAGAATCACCTTTCTTGCCTGTGTGTTTTAGATAGCGGAGGATGGGCGCAAACCCAAACCTATTATGTAGAAGTTTGTGTAGCAGTAGAATTACTTGTTGTAAAAAGCATTTAGGAATTTGGTTTTATCAATCTCTAGTTGTTTTAGAATTGTATTAATCTCACTAGGATTCATATCCACACCAGGATGATATATGATCGGGGCAGCCTTACCATTTGCTAAATTTTTAAGTAAACGGTGACTTCCTTTGCCCCTTCTACTAAGAACCCGAACACCCAAACTCGACAATATACTTATTACTTGGCCTGGCCGCATAGGAACTAAACGAGTTTTTTGCCCTCTTATAACCCGGGAATAGTCACCAGCATCCGCTTGAGAACTTGGTTCGTCCTCTGCCCTCTCACCCCCTAAAACATCCCGGATTACAGAATCCATTTTCCCTACATCTGATGGGGATGAAACACCGATTCNTCCTGCAAGTAAAAGCAGCCGCGGTATTTTCTCGCGTTCAACCCCACTTTTTAATGCCTTTTTTATGAGCATTTTTCTTGCCTTTTCTGCAACAAGTTGCTGTCTTTCTTTTAACCTAGCAGCAAGAGCCCTTTTAGCTTCCAGATCTGCAGCACTAAATGATCCTACTGAGGCCTTGGGTTTAGTGGGATTTTGTGAAGTTTCACCGCCCCGCCCTCCAAAAAGGTTCCCATGTGATGTTGAAGCGTGCACTCTTTGTTCTCTTTCTTTACGTTCTAATTTTTTCTGTGATTGTAAAGTCCTACTAGCGGGAATTCTTTGCCTCCAGGCTTCTTTTAATCGCGCAACCCCTTTTGATAGCTAAAAGGATTGTTTCATGCTCTGCGATTTTTCTTTTTGTATATCGCCTAAGACTCCCTTAGGGGGAGTAATCACCATGCGTCGCATCCTTTTTATTTCTTTAACAGAAAACTTAGGACTTTTAGGCATATTAAAAACTAAAACCACAAGAGCATATTTAACCTTTCGCAACTATCCGGTAAATCTTATCATCCTGCTCTGTTGGAGTGCCCCTTCCGTCGGTGTTGTTTGTTGCAAAGTAAAGGTATCCATCAGGCCCTTGCACTATTTCTCTTATCCTACCAAACCCGTCAAGTAGTTTTTCGTCGCGTAGAGTTTTCCCATTTTCAAAATAAGCAATGCGTATTTGTTCTCCGCGAAGCCCTCCGTAGATGAATGCTCCGTTAAAGGGGAGTTTATTTCCCGTATAAAACGCACTTCCGCTAGGTGCCATTGTCCAGGAGTCAAAGCACACAAGCGCTTCGGTAAAATTCTCTTGCATTTCTCCGGTTTTGCATAGTTTTGTTGGCCACCCATAGTTTTTTCCTCTTTCAATTAGGTTCACTTCATCATATTTGCTAGGGCCATGTTCAGTTGCAACAAGAGTTCCTTTAGAGTCCCAATCAAGCCCTTGTGGGTTTCGGTGCCCATAAGAGTACACTGCATTCCCAAACGGGTTATCAGAAGGGATTGTTCCATTTTTTGCAATGCGGAGAATTTTACCAGCAAGAGAAGAAGTATCTTGAGCGTTTTGTTGCGTTCCCGCATCCCCAGTAGTTATGTATAGAAATCCGTCGTGCCCGAATTTTATTCTCCCGCCATCATGGTAAACATTTCCGGGGATTTTTTCCAGTAAAACAAATTCATCGGAAAGTGAATTTTCCCGCAGAGTAAAGCGCGAAACCTTATTGTATAGAGTTGTATCTTCAGAGTAGGTGTAGTAGAGGTAGATGTAATTGTTCGTTTCAAATTCAGGGTCAATTGCAATGCCTTGAAGCCCGCTCTCGCCAAGCTGCACAACCCCTTGCACTTCACTTACTATTCCATTTTCAAGTATTTTCACTTTTCCTGATCGCTCTGTAAAAATCATGCGCGAATCCGGTAAAAACGCAATCGCCCAAGGAACGTCAAGGTTTTGGGCAACAACTTCAGTGCTGATTTGTGTATTTTGCGGAGAAGTGTTCTCACTTGGCGCGTCGGGCGAGAAGATGCAGCCGGAAATTGAAATTAGAAATATTGAAATGAACAATGCAATTATTTTCGTCTTTCTCATAATGATAAAATAGGACAAGAGGTTTTTAGGTAGAATGCTTTTCTAAATATTTAACAGACAGTTTTAATCTTATTTACGATACAATTCTTTACTTACTTTAGCGAATTCTTCTCTAGTTATTTTAGAGTGATTAAAGATTTGCTTTAAGACAACTACATTTAAGTCTCTCCCTCCATGATGAGACAACTGAATTGATCTCCCGTCCGAGTGCTGCATTTTTAGATGCCCAGAATGAGGAGATTGATTGAAACCTATTTTTTGCAGAGCCCTGATAAGTTCAATAGGTTTTACAGGGCGGTTGAAATGATAATGGGTAGCAGGCGTAAATGTTACACTGCTTTCAATCCGTCTTGAAGGGGTCGTGCGAGTTTGATCTCTTATAATCTCAGTTATTTTATCCAGGTCCCTATAATCTGTATCCAATGAGTTCGTCTGTTTTTTAGCTTGTGTTATTTGCTCTGCAGATAAACCATGTTTTTTTCCCAAACGTTCTATTCTGCTTGCAAGCAACCTTCTTTTTTGCTGCCTTGTTAACCAGAGTTTCTGCGGGCCTCTAGTTTTTTTTATTTCCCCCACATTTTGTTTGTTTTTATTTCTAGTAGAAGACCCGAATTGCGACTGACTTGGCAAAGCAACACTTGGCATTGAAGTGCCTTTTGGTCTTTGTTTGACAAACCGATTTTTTAGAGCAGTAAGAGCATTTTTCCCTTTAGTTTTTAGGCTACTGAAACCTAAAACAGTTTTTGAAGAAAGATTAGTAGTAGTTTTCCCGATGCTGCGCAACGAAGTTGTAACAATAACTTTTGAGGCCCTTAACGCTTTTTTCCTGCTTCCAATTACTTTCTTGCCCCCCTTATAAACCACAATTCCGGCAAGCGCTGCTGTAATTGCTGCCTGCGCGCCAAGCATTGCTCCTGCAGTTAATTCTTGTTTAGTTGCAGGAATTTTTTCCGGAGGCGGAATTTGAGAGGAACTTCTCGAAATTTTGGTAGATTGATCTATTGCGGTTTTATAAAAAACTCCGATATGATTGAGATTGTTCTGCAAGATATTACTAACGGAAGATAAAACATTTGTATCAAGCATTGCGTGACCTGGTTTTGGAACAATATCAAGATTGAGTCGGTGGCCTGGTAATTCTTTAAGCTCTAAGTCATAATTTTTAGGATCTAAACCAAATTTTTTTACAGCCGTTCCCGCTTCATCAGCTGCTCTGACAAGCACTCTTTGTGTTTGCTGATCACGCTCCGCAGTTACTTGAGCGATCAGATCGGCCTTTTTTGCAGGCATTTTTATGACAGTAGTATGGGAAGTTTCCGCGTTGCGGAAAAATTCCGGTTTTTTCCGGGCAAATTCTGCGCCGGCAACTGAACCGATTGCGCCTGCGATAACGCCACTTCTTACACTCCGTCTAAAGTCTTTGCTTGCATGGAAAATATTTTTTGCAGAAAACCTATGCCCGTGATTTCTATTTCGCCCCATTGGGAAAATAAAGACAAAGCAACTATAAAAATCTGCCCAAGGCCAACTTGCAGCCAAAAAACGCCTCTTAAAAACATTTTGGCAAATATTATGTTGAGGTGGTTTAATTGAACTGGGGGAAGTTCATTAAAAATACTCCGGCAAGGCTGACTTTCCAGAGAATAAAATACGCATCCTCATTGCACAAATTGGCAAATAAGCAAGCTCTAGTAAATTAAATTCAGTTAATCCCGAAAAACTTTTTTTCAAATTTTACGCCTGCTAATAAATCCGCATCTTCTGCACTTCATTACAATTGCCCCATTTCCCTCTTTTGAAATTATTCTTGTGCTAGCGCACGCCGGGCATTTTTTTGGAATCGTTAGTTCACCCGGATTGTTAGAAATATGCGTTTGCCGCTGATAACAAGCCCTATTCCCATTATGCTTTTTGCTTTAAGTATTGCTTTTCGCTTGCGTGGGTCTTCTTCTAGCCAGTTGAGGACAAGTTCTTTTGCAAATTCTTGCGCGTTATTAGATACACCATATCCTGCCATCTCCTCACTCCAACCATTTCTTTTTTGAGGGTCGCTAAGAGGAGATAGCACGCCGTGTTCTAGCTCTTCAAATCTTGAAAACATTGAAATTGCATGTTTTTTCGATAAGAGTGTTAGGTCAGGATCTAGAATGAGTGGTTCTTTTTTGTTTGCTATCCTAAACCCGTTTATTAGTTCTGTAATGAGTTCTGTTTCGTTATCAATTCCGTTTGGCATTAGTAATGTGGGGATTTTCTTTTTAAATAACCAAAAGATAGGTAGCAAAGTGGAGTAAATAAAAATTTGTTATGTAGCTATTCTTTGAAGATTTTTGAAAAAAGATTAGCGTAGTTGAGCGAGTACTTCCCTTCCTCTTCTAAAATTTCCGACATATTTTTGAGATAGGAGAGCATCTCTTTTAGATCGGTTGAAGGGATTTTGAGTGCCTTTTCAATTCCCTTCTCATCAAGGGCCTTCTTTTCGTGCAATAAGAGCTTTAGTGCAAATATTGCATTGCTCCAGTAGGTTATTTCCTTGCCAAGTTTTTTGTTAAAAAAGCGCGCATCAAATAGCAGTTTGGTCATAAAGTCCGTATTAGGGTTCATCACGGCTTCTTTTAGGGATTCGTTTAATTCCATGGCCTTTTGCCAGTTTTTGTTTTCAATTAGAGGGGTTGACATTTAGATCAATAATAAGGATAGATGGGCATTTTTTATTAAAGGCAACTAAAACAGTTAAAATTATTTGGGCCTGTGTGGCTTGCTCCATGCCTCACGCAAGATCCGTTGACCCCCAGGACCGCGCTCTTCTACAAAAGGCCGTTTTAGCCCTGCATTCTGGGCGGCCCTTATTTCTAATTCTTTTTCAGCAAGGGTTTTTCTCAATGACTCAATTGAACCTTTAGTAACATCTTTGCGCCTTGCCAATGAGCCAATAGCTTTTCTAACTGTGCTAAAGTGTCTTAATTTTGAATCTGACATAAGGGTTTGAATTTTTCTGTGAATGACTCCAATCCGAATTGACCCGGTAGGCCTTACCATTTCATTTTCACCTTAATTGTAAATGTTTGAAGTGATATAAATTGCTTTGGCAGGGAGCAACTGGCAAGGGGGAATCCAATTTTTTTCCTTGCCTATTTTTTGCTCGGGTGTAAGTAAAAGGAACGGGCTTTCCGAAAAGTTCGGATAAGGGGGTTACTCTTTAGCGAGTCAGGCTTTGCCCGTCCTTTTGTTTAGATCATTTTTTATGGTGCAGATCTATTCACCAGTTGAGTGTGAGGAAATGGTGCCATAAAATAATTTGGGGTTTGGAAACTGAACTGGCAATCATCTTTAGGACAAACTCCCTTCGCACCGCGCATTATTTTAATTGTGAGAAAAATCCCACAAATAATCAATCGTAACGTGGCCGTTCTTCAAATTTATCGCCGGAAACTAGCCTGAGCGCAGTATTGATTTTTCCTCTTTTCATATTGTTCCTTGCTTTTTTTAGATATGCAAGTGATTGAAGAAGTTTCATTTCATTTGCAGTTGTTTTTCTGCTAGTTTTTTTCTTTTGTAGTTTTTTTAGCCTCAATAAAAGATTTGTTTCCCTGGCACGCAGGATATCTTTTCTCTCAGAACTGCCAAGCAGCATTGTTTTTAGCAAAAATGGCATGCCCGAAAATCCAGCCATTCGTACCCTTGCATCTGAAATGTGACGTTTTAGAGTTTTCTTCGATGGCATGAGAAACCAATGTTTTTATGGTTTATATTATTTTGGAAAATGTGCGGCAAACCCAAGGCCAACATTTCTTCCATTACACTTTCTTTTTGGTCAACTTTTTGTTCTTTTTCTTTTCCGTCAAGGCTTTTCTTTTTCTTTGTAAGAAAAAGAAAAGGGTTGAGGTGCACCCGCCGGGATTTGAACCCGGGACGCGACCTTGGGAAGGTCGAATGTTAACCACTACACTACAAGTGCGTAAATTAAAATTAGCGGGCTAAACGTTTAATTAGCGACATGTATAAAGAGGCAATTTTTGGGCAAAATGATTTACAAGTGTAACAAAAAAGCAGCAATATTTATTCCAATAAGAATATGATTAGTGGAACTTGAGGGGTATTTACGAAGGCATTGAAGAGGAAAGAGAAATAGGAAGAACAGGCGGGTGAATGCCTGTCCTATTCCTTTTATCTGAGCAAAGCCTGCAATGTTGCGGACTGATTCATGTTCACCTTTCTAGTTGCATAACCGTTACGCGAAGCCTTTAGTCTGGGTACGCGAATGGTAACGCCTTCTTTGACATAGTTGTTCCAGTCCATCTAAATTCCCCCACCTCAAGGCCAATACCTTAAGAGCCATTTTTGGCTACTTACATACAGCATTGATATTTAAATAATATTAGGTATCATACATATAGTTACTATAAATTGTATAGGTTAAAAAATGCCAGAAAATGAAAATCCCTTCGAAAAAATGGAAGAACTAATTTGCCACAAATATTGCATTTCAGTGCTGCGCGAGCTTTTGGAAAAGAGTGAAGGCGTTGGTTTTAATGCGCTTTTAAAAAAAATTATTCCCATTACTCCGCGCGTTCTTTCAATGAGACTAAAAGAATTAGAAGCAAAAAAATTGATCCAGAAGAATTTGGTGCTCGGAACAAAGCCGCATATTGAGTACCGCGCCTTGCCAAAAGCAGAAGGGCTAAAGAGAGCTATTTCAGAGCTTGAGAAGTGGGGCAGAAAGGAGCTTTAGTCTTTACGGAGCAGCAATTTTCTGGCTCTATGCCGTGCTGCTGCTCTTCGCATATCAACTTCAAGTTTAGCGTCTTGGATAGGAGTTAATTTTCTTACTTTAATATGCGAATATTTCCCCCTTATCAATTGAAGATGGGCAGCCCTTTGTTTTCGGTATCTTCTCACCCTTTCTTGTTCTTGGGGCGCAAAATATTTTAGAGTTGAATTATAAGTTGTTTTCTTCAAGAGAGTGTAATTTTTTAGCGATTTAAGAGATGCTAATGCTTGCTCTAATTGAAATTTGCGGTGCCCATCCAGCTTTCCGTTTTTCCTCAAAAAAGCGGTTACTTCTGAAATAAATGCGGAATCGGATAGGTTTGCCAATCGTTTGCGTTCTGAAGAAAATTCGCCAATCAAATGCACATGGCCAGTTCCTCTTCTTTGCCGAGGAGGTTTTTTTAGAGGCATTGCAATAGAAAACGCTGGAGTTAATATAAATTACGCAGCCGCACTATATTTCTCGGCGATTAGTAAAAATAGCACAGCTCAAAACTATTTCTAAATTATTCCAAATACCCTTCTAACTTAACGATTCTATCAATGAGTAGTTTTTTGTAAATTACTTTTTGTTTCGCTATCTCAACTCTTTCTCGCGTAGTGTTGAATTTCTTTCTATCCCAGAAATCCCGAAAATGCTGCGCATCAGAACTCAAAAGCCAGACAAGGTATTCATTTCCAAGCCTAGGCCTGAGTTTTTTAACAAGAGAGTCTGCATGTTCCAATAATTTTCGAGACGAGAGCACCATTAATTGTTTTCTTCGTAAATTTTGATCAACTTTCACACGACTTTTTTGGCGAGCAAAAAGTGCTGCGAGTACTGCACGCATTGACGCACTAGGCAGATGTTTTTTTGGGGCTTGTTTTCGTAGCATCGGATATAGTAGAAGAGCGTTGCAGTTAAATATAAATTATGCAGCCCACTTTTATCTGAAGGGTAGAAAATGGCAAAATTCAAAATAATTTACGATAGGAACAATTGTGTTGCGGCAGGCCCATGCGCTGCTGTTGATAATGAGCACTTCACAATAAACCCGGATGATGGCAAAGCCGATCTAATTGGGGGAAAGGAAGTGAGCCCTGGGATTTTTGAACTTGAAGTTGAATCTGATGATTTGGCAAACCAGGCAGCAAGTGTGTGCCCGGCAGCAGTTATTAGTATTAAAAAACTTCAAGATTAAATTATTTTTTCTAAAAGTTTATTAGAATTAAAAGGCAGCAAAAGTGTATTAATCCTATAAGCCTAATATTAGAGGGGATTTGATGGATCGAAAACTCAACATTACACATCTTCCAAAAGCGCATGGAGTGGACAAATCAAGCCTAACAAACACTATAGAACGTGCTTATGACAAAATAAACCAGAGATTGCCAGGTGAGATGCTAATGGATGTGCATTTTAAGGAATTTCACGGCCAAGGGGCAAGAGAAGAGGTTGAAGTGAAAGCGAAGGTTGTTATTGGCGGGATACACCTGCATTCTTCGGCAAAGGAGTGGGATGCCCAAAAGGCGCTTCATGGTGCCCTTGATGCAATTGAAAAGGAAGCAGACAAGGCTATTCACAAAAAAAGTCGAGGATAACGCCCCTACACCGCGGCATATCAAACCCCAACTTTTTACGTCAAGAAGTGAAAATAAGTATAAAAAATAGGGGTAAAAGTAAGGAAAATAAACTTTTTTCTAATAAATTGTTAGAATTTACGAAGCATCGAATGTATTAATAACCTCTGCTTTTATTAATTGAAAACTTTTTGAAGGAGGAAAATTCAATGAGCCTTGTTACACTAACTTTCGGAGCAAAAAAGACCAATTATATGCCTTCAGCTAATGCACTTATTTCATCACCATCAACTAGAATGAACCAAAAAATGGGTGGGCTTAGCTCTGTTACCGGAACTTTGCTTGTAAAAAAAGCATGTAGATTTTATTCACAGGAGAATGTTTTTGTCGTAGCAGAAGTTACTGACGGATTTATTGCAGAAAATATGAAAGCATATCTTGATGATCGTGAAGTGCAAATAATCGAGGTCGAATCAAAACACGGCCATAACGCAAAGAAGGGAATGGCTGTCGGAGTATTTTTGAGCGGCATTGATGAAACAGAACTTCCTGAAGGATTTACATTACAGTTCAAGAGCGCGTGATTATACTAAAAGGGCGGGCCCGTAAAAAGGGCCCGCATATCCTCTCTTTCTAAATTGAATTGATGCAATCATTTCGTACATTTGCATCTATTATTTGTGTGCAAAAGCTCAATTCATTTTTTTGTATTGCGTTATCAAAATAGCACTGGTCGCGTTCGGGGATGTTTTTTGCTTCGCACTCATCAAGTGTATTTGTCGGTTTTGCAAAGCAGCCAGATAGGCTTAGAAGTAGCAAAAGGGCTGCAATTAAAAGCGCGTTTTTCATTTTGGGTCTCATATTGTTAGTATGGGAGCAGGAGTTCTTTTATGCTCTGTTGAAGCAATTGCCTTTTTGATTTTTTTAGCAAGTTCTTGCTTACTTTTTGGGATTTTTTTCCCTTCAAGTATTAGTGGGAGTAGTTCATCAAGTTCGTTATATGAAATGTCCATTTCTTTTTCATCAGCTTGATCGCTCCAAAGTTCAGCTGAAGGAACTTTTTGTAAAAATTCTTGTGGCAGATCAAGTTCTAGCGCTAGTTGTCGCACTTCTTTTTTTAGAAGAGAACCAATTGGGAAAAAATCCGCTGCTCCGTCGCCGTATTTGGTAAAATATCCCATGTAGAATTCGGATTTGTTTCCGGTTCCTGCAACAAGGCAATTTGTTGAATTGGCAAAATTGTAAAGTATTAGCGCGCGAACTCTAGCGTTAAGGTTTGCTCTAGCTATTGGAGTTTGCTCCCAGGGAAGAGTTGAAAAAGCGTGGAGCAGATTGTCTATTTCGATTGAAAAGTGGGCAACATTTAGTTTATTTGCAAGGTTTTGGGCATCTATTACATTTTGCTCTTTTGTTATTTGAGTATTTGGCATTATGAGTGCCGTGACGTTTTGCTCCCCGAGCGCTTTTACTAAAAGGGCAAGGACAAGAGCCGAATCTATCCCTCCGCTAAGCCCAACTACTGCGCGCTCTTTTTTTTGTGAAGAGAAGAATTTTTTGATTGCGGCAATGAGTTTTTGTGAAGTTTGTTTTTGCATTAAAACACTTAGGTCAAGTTAGGTTTTTTACTCTTTAGTTAAATTGATTAGCTCTGCAATGTCATATATTTCATGGTCAGCCTTTAGCGCGCTATCAGGAAACATTTGGCCATAGCGTGCAAGAACAGTTCTCATCCCCACTTTTGCAGCACCTTCAATATCTCGCCCCGGGTTATCGCCAACAAAGAGTATTTCTGAAGGCTTGCAGGAGAGCATTTTTATTGCCGCTTTAAATGGCATTGCGTGGGGTTTTGTTTTTCCCGTGTCATCTAAAGTTACCACTATATCAAAAAAATCCGATAGGCCCATTTCAGTTAGCCTCATCCAAGCTTTGAGGCGCGGGGCATCGCTTACAATTCCTAAAATAAGCCCTTTTTCTTTGAGCGCGATTAGTGTGCTGCGCACGTGTGGGTAGGGTTCAAGATAGCCGATTTGCATTTTTCTGTATGCGTGGATTCCGCGCGAGAGTATGCGGTAGTCGATTTTGCCCATTATTTTTGTTAAAAATTCCTGGAATATTTGCTGGTGTTCAATTCCGTGCACTCCGTAGAGGTCAAAGAGGGTTTTGTAGGCCTTATCTTTTTCCATTGTAAGGCCGGCGTCAATCATTGCAGAAATTGCTGCCTCGCAGCTTATTTTTTTCATCCTCATAAAATCTATAAGGGTATTATCAAGGTCAAAGAGCACTGCCTTCATTTCTAAATTTGCCCCCCAACAATGATAAAAAGCTTATATACATCTTTCGACTTGCATTTTGGAATGAATCTTCAAGTGCGCGAAATGATGGCAAAAGCCATATTCTTCTTTATAGTGGGGGTAATACTTGCCTCTCTTTTTATCTGGAGCATGATGCAAGGAATTCTAATCCATGTGACCAGACCCGATTTTGCAATAATAACTGATAGGGATACAACCGCGTTTGTTTACTATTTTGTTGGTTGGATTTGCGGTGTTGCCTCACTTGCCCTCTACTGGCAAGCAAGGAACCTTTTCCATTTCGCGCGCATTTCTGATTAGGGGTGTAGAGCATGCCCGGAAGGCTAAAGTCCACGAAAGGATTTAGAGATGCTGTAAGGGATTTTAGGTCTGAACCTAGACGCGGGGAATTGGTCGCTCGCGATGGAAGAGTTGTAAGAGTTTCCGGGCCCAAAAACTCATTAATTTTGAAGAAAGATATAAGACATGTGAAGGCGGCCGAAGAATTTTATCACTCCCTGCGCCGCATGAAGTTTGATCACCTGCGCATTGTTCCGGTTAAAATCGATAAGGAAAGTATGGTGCAAAAATATTTCCACCGCCCATCTTTAGCTGTGTTCATAAGTTACCTTAGTGAAAACCGTTTGAGAAGAGTTCTAATGTCTGAAATTTCAGCAACTGATCGTGAGTTTTGTGAAAAACTAGTTAAGAGCACCCCAAACATTAATGAAAGGAAATGGCTTGAGTTAGCAAAAAGTGCAAAAGGCGAATTGATGGAAAAAGCAAGGGTAAGTTTTAGAATACCTCTTGCAGGCGAGACGTGGGTTTTTGGCTTTTCAAATTTCATTGTTTTTGGCCTTGACAGTAAGGGTGTGCCAAAAGTTGGGCTTGTGGATGTGTAAATTTCAGAGTGTTTTCCATTTCGCAAGAATAAGCGATTGATAAATATAGGTTAAGTGTTTCTACTTTAGTAAGTTATGCCAAAAGTATTTCAACCAACGCCGGAAAAAGAATTTCTTGCCACTGAATTTGCCGCAAAGTCAAAAAGAATGGCTCAAAAGGCAAAAAGTGTACAATTGCGAGTTCTGCGCAGCCTTTCATATAGGTTTGAAAGAAGCTCACGTAAATTCAAATCAATACAAAGATTAAGTAGCCATCTTAGGGACATGATTTATGGAATTGAATCAGAATCATTACATCTTGCAAAAGACTATACCCAATATCGGCAAAGAAACCATGCTTACAAAAAAGCAGTCAAACTAGTGGGATTGCTCCAAACCCAAGTAGCAACTCTCAAAGATGTGATTATAAGAGCTGAAAATACTGGCAGTAAGATATTTGTAAGTTTTAGACCCACGACTAGTAGAGTATACAAACAAACAAATCTAGAGAGAAGATATCATATTTTGTGGAAAAACTTATCATTTAATGGAGAGTATTTAGCAGAATTGAATTTAAGATTAGAAAAACTTTCTAGCAGATATCAGAAGTAGTACACAGAAATCACTTTCAATTCAGAGCTCTTTCCCCATGAACATGTACTGCGTTTTCAAAAACCCAAGCTTTTTGTAAAATTTCCCCGCAGCTCCAAGAGTGTTTCCTGTTAGATAAATGCCTTTGTAGTTGCTCTTGCGCGCGCTCCTTTCTAGGTGGCGCAGTAGCCTTGCTCCGTAGCCTTTGTTCTGGTATTGCACCATAATGACAATGTCTTGGATTTGGATTGATTTGCCTTTCACAAAATCGAGTCGTTCAGCTAAAAGAACACCAATTATTTTCCGCTCGTGCAATATTACAAAACACCACTTTGGGTCTTTGAGAATGGATTGTTTAACTCTGGCCCGCGCAGTTCTAAGGCTCCAATGCACATCCTGTTTTGAAAATTCCTCAAAATATATTTTCGCGCACTGCCCAATATCATCTACTTTAGCTTTTCGTATTGAAATTTTTGGCATAAAATGAAAAAGTTGGATAAAATTACTTTTTACCTTTCACTTTTTTGAGGTTCTCTTCAGGCGCTTCTTGTCCATTTGGGATCCCTAGTAGGTCTTCGAGTTTTTTGCTCCCCTTTTCTGCTTCGTTAAATTCTTCAATATCTTCCTTGTCAAGCCCGAGGTTTTTTAGGACGCGGTCGTGTTCTTCAAGGCTCATTTGGTTGAATTCTTCGCGCCACATTTTCATATCCGCAGTTTCAGCTAGTGGTTTTCCTTCTTTTTTTCTTCCAAGAACCATACATGGATATGTGCCAGTAATATTTATAAAGATTCACGAAAAAAGCTAAACCGCGCCCTATTTATTTTTGGATAGCCAATTAATGTGCATGCAAGAGCAAGTAAAACCCTGGGTTGAAAAATTAAAGCAGGAGTTAGTAATTGCAGGGTATAGCGAGCGCACTGTAAATATGTACACTATTTTTGTGCGCGATTTTTTAGAATTTGCAAATAAGGAGCCGCAAAAAATAGAGCGTGGAGATATTGTT
>C687J35174_10004611_pt1 | contig 18429 bp, 20 predicted proteins | sample RifCSPhighO2_01_FD_35174 | JGI IMG/M metagenome (IMG submission 35174) | reverse complement strand
CCTTGATCTGGCTATCAATGCTCATAGTCTGGCGTTCGTCAGACTCACTACTTTTGCGGGCGTATAGACAATACCTCAAAGACTCCTTGAAAATCTCCGAATTGCCCTGTTGTTGTATATTTTCCATATACAACAAGGAATGACGCACCCTCTCCGGGAAGTCCAGACCCGACCTAGTTGGTAACTACTTTACTTATTCCTTGGCCTAAGCTTGAATGGACGCCAAGGTCGATATTTGTTACAATTTACTTAACAATTTAACAGTAGCCTAACCCCAGTAGTTATTTACTGGATATGGCTCAAAAGACCCAATGACGACACTGAACCCCGCGTTCAGCGACTCGTCATTGGGCTACATCGGGAAACTGATGTAGGGCCGCAAGGCCTAGCTAGCGCGGGGCTTTGTGTTTTTATAAAAGCTCACAGCCCGCAAAAAACTATGTACAAAAAATTATTTATTTTAGTTCCCGTAGTCGTTGTAGGAGTTATGGCCTGGTTATATTTCGCTTATCCTGAAGGTTTTAAGAATGAGTCGAAGTCAGAAGAATTCGTGAGGACGTTCGCAGATAAGGTGTGCAACGCCGTTATTTTTAAGGATTGGAACGAGCAATACGGTTATCTAAGTCCCGATAATCAGCGAAGGATCGAAAAAAATAAATTTATTGAAATTCAAGTTTTCGGAGAAGATTCACTTATCCCAAACGGATGTAGTATATCTTCGATAAGCATTGCCGGAGACGGCGCTAAGGTAAGATATCTAATCAACGTTACTAATGGATTGGGTAATAAAGTAGATGTTCCGATTCAATTGGATTTCAAATATATTAATGGCAAGTGGTATGCACCGATGCCTGTAGGAGTGGAGAAATGGCTCTCCGAGAATAATAAATAGGACAGCTAACCCAGAAGTCTTTACTTTTATTTTGATATCCCATATACTTGGGATATGAAGTTACATATACCCAAAGAATCACCTGAGGTCAAAAAGTGGATGGTTTGGGTTGAAAGCCAGACCCAAAATACCCCTAATATAAAATGGGATGCCTTAAATGTTTGGTATGGAAACAAATTACCAAAGTATCTTTGGGATGAATGGAAGGACAAACTTAAGCCGGAAGGATTTACTTGGCAAATATTTTTGAAATTAATTCGGCATAGAACAGACAAAGTGGTGCTTTGGAATAAAGGTATTTTAAAATGGGAAGAATTGATAAGAGACTTTATCGATTTAATTAAAGGACCATTTGGGAAGGAAATCCTCTCTCAATACAAGAAGAAATAAACGCCATGAAAACAGATCTCGAAACACTGATTGTATATGAAAAAAAGATAGTAGACCTTTCTAGAAGAAATCGTCTTTTGAAATATCCCAAGAAAGGTCGTTCTATTAATTTTAGTATGACTCTGAAAGAATTCCAGAAAAAGTTTGGTCTTTCGGAGGAGTTATATATTGAATTTCCCCACAAATACGTTCTTGAAGAAGAACAAGCCACTCTTCCAGATAAGAAAATTGATAAAGATCAGCCCCCATATATTCCACCGACAAAACCTATCGGGGAAAAGCTCATTACCACCTTAAATGCCTTAAGGCTTGATACTAAACGCAAATTTGAAGAGCACGGTCTCCACACACTTTTTTTAACAATTGGTCGGATAAGGTGGAAAGAACCTCAAGCCAGTCGAGGCTCTTCAAAAGCTACAGATAATGAATTTGATTATGACGCTCCAGTTCTTTTTATACCCATAAAAATTGAGGAGAAAAGAAATCCCAAAAAGACAACTATTGAAACTTATTTGGAATATAACGATATAACCGTAAATAAGGTTCTTTCGCTTCTACTTGAAAAAGAATATAAAGCTCGATCTCTACATTTTGAGGAGGAGGATTTGCAAGATTTACCCTCTCTGATATCTGGTCTTTTATTGCAAGCAAAAGAAATTTTTTCAGAACTTAAGATTAGTCATATGTGTACCGAAGAGATTCAGATTGGCCAATATTCTTTCTACGGACAACAGATTTATGAGGATATTTCTAGGAACGAAAAGCCAATGCTGGGGCACCCTTTTATTCAAGCACTCTGTACTCATTCGCCGATAACTCAAGATAATGTGAAGGTAAAATTGGATGATCCGGATCGGATGCTTCTATCGGATGCGGATTTTAATGTTGTTGACGCTGATTCCAGTCAATTAACCGTAGTAAGTAATACTCTTGAGGGCAGCCACTTAAATGTACAAGGACCACCAGGCACTGGTAAAAGTCAGACAATTGTTAATTTGATTTCCAATCTATTGGCAAGAGGCAAATCAATCCTTCTGGTTTGCGAAAAACAAGTGGCACTGGAAGTTGTTCTTAAAAGATTGAAAGATGTCGGCTTGGAAAAGCTTTGCCTGCCCCTGTTTTATTACAATGCCGATAAGAAAATATTTGCTAAAAAAGTTATTGAAGATAGGGATGCTGTATTAAGAACTAGAGATGGTTCCGGGGTCCAGGCTAAATTAAAAGCTCGCGAAGAAAGGATAAAGAAACTACAAAGCTATGCCAATGCTCTAGGTGTTGTAGCTGAGCCGTTGGGCCGCACAGTCCACTGGGTGCACGGTCAAATAGCAAAGTTTCAGAACTTAAATCGGGACATATTGATCCCGTGGCGAGGAGAAGACCCATTACAAATATCCCATGATAAATTTAATAATGCTTTTGGCGTAGTTGAAGAGATGGCTCCTTTATTTAATCTTTCTGTCCAAGAAAAGCATCAACACTGGAATAAAATTCAGCGTGAGCATTTTTCTCCAGATTTTTCAGCTCAGGTTATTAAGTTACTATCCTCGATCTTATCGAGTAATGTGGATGCTGAAAATCTAAAAATAAAAGGGTCTATTAATGATTGGCACTACATTTTAGATAACAAAGAAAAAATAGAAAACATTCGTGATCTAGAAAATGGTATCGATTCCAAAAGAGGACTTTTTGAAACCACTGAAATTTTAATTAAAGTGGTAAATAAATTAGAAGAATACACGGAGATAGAGAATTCTTATCCTAAAAAAGTTGCTCCCTATTTTAAAAATCCTGCCCTTGAAGTAAAGAATCGAGAATTCTTCAATCATAGTACACCTATCAAGGATGCAGTTGCTTTATTTAAAGACCTGCAATTTATTGAAGATGGAATAGAATCCTTAACCTCGTCTCTTAAAAGAAATAAAAAATTAAATAATCTTATTAGTTTTCCAATAGAGCGACTTAAAAATTTTAAAGATATTCTTACCAAGCCATTACTTCTTGTCAAATTGAATAATTGGCATCAGTTGGCCAGTTTAAATAAGATTTATAGTTCACTAGAAAACCTGTGTACCTTACATGGACAGCTTGAGGAAAGCAGGAAACTGCTTAATGATTGGATTATTGTGCCATCGGAGGTTAATCATCAAAAGGCTGAATCTATAGCTCAAAACTTTAAGAGTTTCAAATATAAATTTTTCTGGCGCCACCTGTTCCCTGGATACTATAAAGATATAAAAAATATTTCGGAGTGGTGTCCCGGAAAGAAGCCTTCTGCTTTTGAAGATTTCTCCTCTATATCTTTGGCGGTAGATAATTGGTTCAGACTCCAATCAGCTTTGAGATCCCTGATAGAAGAATTTAATAAAAATTACGTACAAACATCTTCTCTTGTCGGTGTGGATGAACTGTTTATTTATCGAGGCCTGATACAAGAAGTTAAAAACAACTTTATCGCTGCCAATACAACGGAACTGGATCAGGAAATTGTTGATGCAGTCAAAGAGTTGGCCAAAGATACAGTAGCTCTTAAGCTGATACATCTTATACCTGATACATACAATTTTTGGAGTAAATCAAAATCAATTTTTGCAATGCAGGAATTGGGTTATGAGTCTTCGCTTCTAAATATTCAGAAAATCCTGCCCTCTTTAAGAAAGTATTTAAAGAATATAGTTACAGATGCTGATAGTATAAAAACTCTGGTAAGCGCAGCAGAATATCCAACAGAATTAAAAGATTTGTTTGCTGATATGGATCAGACTATTAGCTTGGGTCAACATATCGCTACCATCCAGTCTCTTGGTATTGGGGATATATTCCCAGAAAAAGATATTCTTCAAAAGATTGTTAAATACAAGGAAGAGTTCAAGGGGTCAGTTGACGATATTAAAGAACTACATGAAATAGTTTCAAATTTATCTTTTGTTAAATCTAATCGTATAACCATTGCCGAGGGAGCGAAGCTGGCAGAAGAGATTAAAAATAAAATAAAAAACATTGAAATTTGGCTTAAGTCCTACAACTCTTTAAAAATCGATTTTAATCAGCTCGTTAATAATGATATTGGCCTTAGTGATATCGAAAAGGCAAGTAGATCAGACGCCCAAACAATTTTAAAAAAGATGATCGATGATCAGGCGGGATTAGAAAAATGGATGCGGTACAGAACATATACTCGTCAACTAGACGAACTGGGTCATGGCTGGTTTCTGCAGGATGCTCAAGGAAAAGAACTCGCATCTCCAGCAGCCGCTTTCGCTCTATCATTTTATAACAGTTGGCACGATAAATATGTTTCAGATAAACCTATTTTGAGAAGTTTTAACTCGGTCAATCAAGAAAATATTGTTGCTCAATTTCAACAACTTGAAGAAGAAATTCTACAGTTAAACGCAAATCGGATTCTAACAGAGATAGCTCCCCAAATAAGAGATGCTAAGCGATATGGTGGGGATGCTGATTTCGAGTTAATCCATCAAAGTCAGTTAAAAATGCGTCACAAGCCCATTAGAAAATTAGTCGAATCAGCTGGAGAACAGTTAATTAAATATAAGCCATGTTGGATGATGAGCCCTTTAACTCTAAGCTCTTACATACCTTATGGTACTTTGGATTTTGATGTAGTTGTCTTTGACGAGGCATCCCAAATGAGAGTAGAGCATGCGCTCGGAGCTATATCTCGGGCATCTCAAGTAGTTATCTTTGGCGATGAGCATCAATTGCCCCCTACTTCATTTTTTGAAGTTAATAATTCAGAAGAAGAGGAGGAGCAAGAAATAACTGAAAATTATGAAAGTATTCTCCATGCAACAAAAGAAATCTTGCCCGGAGCAGATTGTATGTTGTCCAATCATTATAGAAGTAGGTATGAGGATTTGATTGCTTTCTCAAATAACCATGTCTACGGAGGGCGCCTTACTACATTTCCCAATCCAAGTAATGGGTATAGGGCTGTGAATTTCGATTATGTAAAAGATGGTATGTTTGACGGCGGTAAAGATGGCACTCGACAAAATCGTATAGAAGCAAAGCGGGTTGTTGAGTTATGTGGAAAAACGATACGTGAAAATCCGAAGAAAAGTCTCGGAGTTATTGCTTTCAGTAAATCTCAAGAGGTGGCCATCAGAGATGCGTTATTGGATTTCTTGAAAATAAATCCGGACCTTCAGGATTTATTAGATGAGAATAGTGATCGGACAGATTCTTTCTTTATTAAAAATCTGGAATCCGTTCAGGGAGATGAAAGAGATATTATAATTATTTCTGTGGGATATGGTCGGGATAAAAACGGTAATATTTATAATCGTTTTGGACCAATAAATACCAGTCATGGCTACAGACGTTTAAACGTTGCGGTTACTCGTGCAAAAGAAAAGCTCACCCTAGTTTCTTCTATTAGGTATAGTGATATACATCCTCAGGAAAACAATCGGGGAGCAACTCTATTGCAAAGATATTTAGAGTATGCAGAAAAAGGCATTTCTGTTTTGGATGCCAGTAAATTAATCCAACCACAAGATTATGTTGAGGTTGATAGTCCATTTGAATTGGAAGTAGAAAAGGCCCTCCAAGACAGAGGATTCATAGTCCACAGACAAGTTGGAGCATCTGGTTTCAAAATTGACCTAGCAGTAGTTGATCCGAAAAACGAAGCAACATATGTTCTTGGTATCGAATGCGACGGTGCAGCATATCACTCTTCTTATTCTGCTCGCATGAACGACAGAATTAGACAAGAAATATTGGAACGTTTGGGATGGAAATTATATAGGATATGGTCTCAACACTGGATAATGCATCGGGAAGAAATTATAAATGATATCGTAAGGCAATGTCGATAATATTATCAAAAACAGATTACATTCTTTATCGCGAGTGTCCCAAGAATGTTTGGTTTAAGGTTCATAAGCCAGACATTTACTTTGCTTCGGAATTATCAGATTTTGAAAAAACTATAATCGAAACAGGAAATGAGGTGGAAATAGTTGCCAGAAAACTTTTCCCCACAGGCATTTTAATTGAAGGAAGAGATTCCGAGGCCCAGAAACTTACCCAAGAATATATAAAAAATAAGAAGCCGATACTTTTTCAGCCAGTCTTTTTTAAAGATGGTTTTTTGGCCGCACTAGATATTTTAAAATTTAATGGAGATTCAAATACTTATTCGATATATGAGGTTAAATCTACTAATGACGTAGACAAGAAGACTCATTATTACGATCTGGCATTTCAGGTAAATTTAGTTGAAAAATTTGGTCTAAAGATTTCTAAAGCAAATATAGTACATCTTAATTCCGAATATGTTCGTAATGGTAAATTGGATATACAAAAGCTTTTTAAAATTGTAGATGTTACCGCCGAAATAGAGAGCTTAAGGTCAGTAATAACTGAGGAATCGGACAGAGCCTTAGAATATATTTCCCAGCCATCAGAACCAAAAGGATTTTGTTGCTGTATTTATAAGGGAAGATCTAATCATTGCGCAACCTTTCGACATTCCAATCCAGATGTCCCAGAGTATAGTGTCCATGACATTGCCCGCATAGGAAGTAGTAAGGCAAAACTAAAAGAATTAATCGATAATAATATTCTCCATATTAAAGACATTCCGGCGCATATCAAACTTTCTGAGATTCAGAAAAGCCAAATTGAAGCACATATTTTGGATAAGATTACAATTGAAAAAGATAAAATAGCAGAAGAATTTAGAAATCTAACATTCCCATTATATTTTTTAGATTATGAAACGTTTCCGTGCGCGATCCCCCGATTTGATGGATTTTCTCCATATCAACAAATCCCATTTCAGTATTCACTCCACGTTATCGAAACGCCCGAAAACGAGCCTAAACATTTTGAGTTTTTAGATACTGAATCAAAAGATCCTAGTGAAGAGTTTGTTAAATCTTTGCAGAGAAATATTGGCAATGCAGGAACTATTATTGTTTGGCATAAAGGATTTGAAGCGGGAAGAAATGCTGAAATTGGGACCAGATTATCTCAATTTAAATCTTTTATGGATTCTGTAAACAATCGGATGTATGATCTGGAAGAGATATTCAAAAAACAATATCACATACATAAAGATTTCAGAGGCGGAACTTCAATTAAGAGAATCCTGCCCGTATTAGTCCCAGAATTAAAGTATGATGGATTGGAAATTCATGATGGTGGTTCTGCTGCTGATGCATGGAATAAAATCGTAACTAATGGAATAACCGAAAAGGAAAAGGTGATAGAGAATTTAAAAGTTTATTGTGGATTGGATAGTTATGCCATGTACGCTATTTGGAAACATCTTTTTATTGAGGTTTCAAAGTAATTCTTTTTGGTATTGGATTATGTATCGTCATCCGCTAAAGTTTTTACTCTACCCCCTCTATACGGAGTACTGAAAACGGTAATACTTGGCATACGCGAAGTTTGCTCCATTGTTTTAATGACCAGCATGGAAAATGCATCTGCCAAATCATCATGACCTCTTCCGAAATGGACAATCTGGTCAATAATGAGTTCCGCGCCTTTTTTGGGGAATAAAACGTGGGCAGTTTTAACTTTTCCTGAAGTCAAAGACAGTCGAGTTCTTTTATCCATCGCTCCCGGCCTGAAGGCAATCACATTTGCTCCAAAAGATTCAACATCATGGATAAACGCTTTTTGAAACCCCACATCTTCAGCAACCACATAACCGCCTCCGCTTTTGTGAATCATATTAATTATCGTTTTAATCCGTTCGATAATATCGGGGTAAGCCATCTTTTCATTAACCGGATTGGGTAGAATAAAGATGTAGGCCTCGTCTTTGATGTAATATACCCTCGCCGTAATCATGGCTGTATAATCAGCTCTTTCAGATTCTGATATCGCCAAGTCTACGGCGGTTATCGTGAATAAATACTGATTATTGGTCAAGGGAAGGTGGTCGTAGTATTTTATCCATGAAAGATCGATAACCTGGTCGGTGTCGCCAACGATTTTCAGCAGATACTCTCGATGCCATGCTCGATCATCGACACTTTTCTTAAAGGTATCAAGTGATTTCCGGTCTGGAAACTTTCCCGGCCAGATTGGGTCTCCATTTTCGTTAACAATAGGATAAGACCTGGCAATACCGTTGAGCTTGTTTTCTTGGATCATACTTCTCAGCCGCATCATAAGAGAATCCTCGTGGAGTCGAGTGCCTATAACCATCAAACGAGTATTTACGTCTCCGAGAGGGATAATATCGCCCATGAGCCAGTCATACAGCTTGTTACGTGTATCTCTATTTCGCACCGAATTTAAATCTTCCAAATCGTCGCATATGATGAGGTCGGGCCGATGCGGACCATGCCGAAGACCTCGGACCGGCTGGTCGACGGAAGCAACGGTTATTCGAGCATCGTATTTCGGTATAACGATTGATACCGCTCTCCATTCGTCATCCGGTTCCTCAAATGGACCAAGGTCTTTTTTAAGCAGTGCGTTTGATTCAAGCTCTTGTTTAATGTTAGTGAGATATTGGCGAGCTTGGTGTTGAGTTTGGGCTAAGATGATGACGAATTTCCTTTGCTGTTTTCCGAGAATGGCCCAGATCGGATAAGACAGACTAACAATAGTTGTCTTTGCCGAATTTCTGAACGCCTCAATGACTGCTGTTTTAGTATCCTCATCTTCCGTAATGGCGAAGATGTCGCGATGAAACTGGGCCGTTTCATATTTAATGTATTGTTGAAAATACATGTGGAAAAACAGCAAATGGCTTTGTTGGGTGATTGTGCGTCGGATATCCGTATCGGCCACTGCTTGTTTCCAAAGGTCATCTGATAGTTCCGGATTGTTCGGTGTCTTGTTTTCCATTAGTAGATTTATCGGGTTCAATTTTTGGTAAAACCGCGTTACGGAGAATTTCCGCAACTATCGCTTGTTTCTCCGGCGTCAGTTCGTGAACTTCCTTAATATTTGCGTTTAACTCAATTCGGTTGGTGTATACCGGGTGATGATGTTTCAGCCAGTACATAATCGCCTGCATATTTCTTTCTCTGATAGCCGACATAAGTTGCGTTTCGGCCATATCATTAATCAGGAGGGCGCCTTCAACGAGAGCCAGGTCGGCCAACTTAACGAATTCCGGATCTTCTTTCCGCCAGCGATAATATGTGGCTCGGCCAACTCCGGATTTTTCACAAGCAATTTGCACAATCGGAGTCTTTTTCAATTGTTCGAGGAGTAATTCCTTTTGATTCTTTTTCATGCCAGTTTCTTTGGCTTGAGGTTGGTTAATTTCTCCCACCGCTTAAGAATAACTTGGGCGTATACGGGAGACTTCTCCATTAGGTAGCACCTTCTGCCGATTTTGATTGAGGCGATAAGGGTACTGCCTGAACCACCGAAAGGTTCCAAGACCAGATCATCACGATTAGTCAGCACCTTGATGTAAGGAATCAGGAGCTCGATCGGCTTAGTGCCGAAGATAATGCCTTGGCCGGAGGATTTTTCATCGGCGGCTATATGGTCAATGAAATCGGTCGGACAAATCTTTTTACCCTTTTCATATCCCTCCCAGTTGGGTTTGCCCGAAGTGGCATAGATAGCGTTTTCATATTCATTCTGAAACAGCTCATCTTCCGATTCAAGATTCAGGATTGTTTTTCCAGAAGTACCGACTAAAGCGATGTCCGCTTTATTGAAGAACTTATATTTCGCCGAGAATCCTTGCACTCGATTGGGAACATGCCAGGTAATGGTATTGCGATACCGCCAATGCTTTTCAAGTGCGTTCCAAATTGTTCTAAGGTTTTTGGGATGTTCAAAAATTACGATTGAGAAATCGGGCTTCTGCACCTTGGCCACATTAGCCATCCAAAGGTCAGTAAAGTTTTCCGGTAAGACATCTGTTTCAAGGTACCGGCGGTTTTTCTTAATCCCGAATCCGGTAGTGGCTCCGTCTTTTCCTCTCGACTTTCCTTTGGTGTAGTCCAAGATATACGGCGGATCTGTCATTACCATGTCGGCTCGATAATCTTCCATGAGCTTAAGCATGTTATCTTCGATGATTGAATCACCACACATAAGGCGGCTGCCGCTTAGATCATAGACATCGCCTTTTTTGACCGAGATTTTGTGAATATCCAGCTTCTTGAGTTCTTTCTGTAAGTCGAAGATCTCAGGATTATCATCGAGACCGAACACATCGTCCAATTCTTCACTTGAGAAACCGACATCTGACAGAAACCCCTCGCTGAACTTTGAGAGAAGGTCCCAGTCGAATTCCCCGGTATTTTTATTCAGTCGAAGATTCAACTCCTTCTCTTTTTGAATGTCGGGGATATTAAGATAAACCACCGGAACCGTTTCCAGTTTCAATTCCTTCGCAACTTCCAGGCGGAAGTGACCGCCGATTACGATGTTCTTACGTTTTGGTGCACCGTTAACTATAATCGGGTCGACCATCCCGAATTTACTCACGCTTTTCTTCAGCTGTGATTTTGCCGATTCATCCCATTTCCTGGGATTATAGACGGCCGGCTTCAATACATTCACAGCGATATATTGAACCTTTAAATTGTTTTTCATTTTTAATTTTAAAGTAAGTCTTTTTGCGGATTATCGACCTGGAAAACAAAAAAGCCCACCCGAAAAGATGGCTCAAACGCAAAAACGCTTAAGAAATCTTTTCGAGTGGGCACGACCGAGGCGAACCTCTTCGACATCCTACAAATTATGGAGGATGTCTTCTATCGGATGCTTTCCGAAATCCGTGGTACCCCTCTTGGGGTATAAAAAGAGCTTACTTGATTAACACCTTAATTATCGCAACTCCTTCAATTATGTCAAATGTGGATAATTGGCCATAAAAACCATCCTCGATGTTATATGTTTGAAGACCGGTTTTTTTCTGATGTGCCCAGATCCTTTCTTTTAAACTGTCATGAAATAGGATTCTAATACCCTTCTTCGGTGTGTAGAGTTTAAATGTTCTGCCGGAATTAAGGGACTGATTGTACAAATTTATCGTCTCAGGATCTACGGGAAATTTTTGTTCTATAATGGTGCCTTCGGGTGTTTCATATACAGCCATATTCGATTTATTACCATAAATTCTGCTGCTTTGATTTAGTTTCGAATTGTGCAAAAGTTCCGGGTACCACTCCTTCGGGTTTCTTTGTTCGTTGCCGTGGAGCATAATGTCGCCAATAATAAAATCGGCGTATTCGGGTTTTTCGGCCATTTCAATTTTGAGCTTCTCTTGGGGCATTACTATAATTATAGCAGTTAAATTATCTTGAAAAAGTATGCTTAAATTGGTAGTTTAACCACAACTATGCCGAATCATATTTATGGTTATTTTGAAGATGACGATGATTTTAGACCAACCACTAAGAAAAGATGGGGCAATCAGTTTAAAATTTCGGGAGCTAAGAAGTATTTAGAGAATCATCTTTTAAAATCATTAGAAAATGATTTTAAAGTCGCACACCGATCATTCAAAAGGAAAAACGCTGGCTTTTTTGCTTTGCCAAGAATCATTTTTCCCTACATTACATTTCTTGGAGCTTTATATGGGGGCGAAGATAAAAGCTCTAATGCCATGGAGTTTATGGTCGAGTATCTTGGGCGAGTCGACAAGGTATATAAATCCCTCGCCGGCCTTATTTATATCGGATATCGTCACGGATTAATGCATACAAATATGCCAAAACTTTTTGTTTCCAATCGCAGGTGGTACGGGTGGCATATTACGCATGCTCCGGCAACAGTTAGAAATAGGGATGATTTTCTAACCAGAAGCGGCAGTTTAATAATGTATCCGCACTTATTCTATAAGGATTTGTGCAAGGCAATAAAATTTTACATTAGCGACTTTGATGATACCAACAGGCAAGCATTACTTTTTGAGAATTTCAAAAAAAGTTTTATTGAAATGGCTAAAACGCAATCTGTAAAAGAGACTCCTAAAGATAGCCGAAGGTTTCTAAAGAAGAGTCTACGATATCTAAAATATTAAATGTTGTGGTTTAACTTTTTATGGAAGATGAATTCGATACAAAATGGCAACAGATGCAAATGGCAAACTGGAAAAATGACGAGGATGAAATCGTTTCATTTTTTACGCGATTCGGCCTGGACGCAAGGTATGTATATAAACATGTAATGGCCATAGACTATGATAGAATGCAAGCGATTTGTTATTTACTGAGCAAGATAGATAAGGCTATAAAAATTTGCGATTTTTTGGATACTCTGGAAAGAGATAACCACGAGGATGTCGACGTTATCAAGATTTATACTCTAATTTCTCATGCCGAGATCACATCAAGAAGTTTCGGGGGAAAGGGATCAAAAATAGAACTTGTTAAAAAATATTTTAGCCCGGTAGAACAAGATTTGAAATATAGAATAATACCCAATCTTCCATCTAAGGGGAAGACTCCCGATATAAACTTTACTGATATTCTGTATAAGATTAGGTGCGAATATACACACGAAGGAAACTATACGGGGAGAATATTCAAAAGAGACGAAGACGGTGCCAGTTCCCTTCTTTTTGGTTTTAAAGAAGGTGGCGAGACCCTTTATGGAGAATGCGGAATAACTTATAAGGAATTCCTGATTATTTATATGAAAGCATTGTTGGAAAATATTAAGAAATTTTCAAATTATAGTAAAAAATGAAAAATATTTGCGCATACTGTGGCAAGACGGGAGCGAATTCTGCCGAGCATATTTTTACAAGAAAACTCTTTTCGGATACAATCATTGTTGATTTTAACGGCTTTACCGTACCCGCTCATAAGGAGTGCAACCAGAGTTTTTCTTATGACGAAGAATTTTTTAGAGAGTGGGTTACCTCATTTGCCATAGGGCATTCTGATAATGCTAGGCAAATTTTTGACGGACCCATAACCAGGAAGGTAAGGAAACACAATCGCCCGGCATTATCGATGAAAATTTTCAGTAAAATGAGTTTGGTCGACACTCCTGCAGGCAAGAAAACTCAGGTTAGTTTGGACGAGGAAGTGCATAAGAGAGTAAGGAATGTTTTATATAAGTTTGTCAGGGGTCTGTATTATAAGCATTGTGGTGAGCCAATGTCTGAAAATACACGGTTTGATATACGCTGGAACATGAGTCCTAAAGAAATTATAAATTTTAAAATAAGAAGAGGAGATCAACTTGGTAACGGAGATGTAGTAAGTTATGGTTGGAACAAGGCGATAGGCTCAGATGCTACAATCTGGCATCTACTTTTTTATAACCTGTTAAGTCTATCTTTCGCTATTTTGGCAAGACAGTCAGAATGATTAATACCGAAATGAGACACCATCGAACCTCTTTTAGAGTGTCTCATTTGTCTCATTTTGCCCTGACCAAGGAGCGTTATTTAGTTGCTGGTAAAAGGCCTCAAAAACCCTTAGAATACCATCATTGGTCTAGTACTAGACACTAGAGTCCAGCAAAAATAATTTATGAAGATATTCGCACTTTATATAAAAATAAAACTTACCAAAAAACCAGAATGGTTTGATGGGTTTTTGAATAAATACTTTGAGCCGGTTGATTTGCATGTTACTCTTATCCAGCCTCGTTATGTTGATGAAAAACAAATTTATGACTTGGAATCAAGGATAACTGAAACAATCAAAAACATAAGCATTAGCGAAATTGATAAGAAATTACTTTTTGATAAGTTGGTTATAGAAAAAGAGTCTGATGGAAAATATGTCTTTATGCTAAACGCAAGGGAAAATAATTTTCTTACCAATTTTCAAAAAGAATTAATATTGGCATTGAGAGACCATGATTTATATGTGGATGATGCCAACAAAGAATATGAGATAAATTTTAAGCCCCATATTACGATTGCAACAAATCTGAATGACTACGCAAAAGAAGAAGCTGAAAAGTATTTTACGTTGGATTACGAGCTTGAAGGGCTGATGGGGGAGTTGGTTTTGCCGATAGTTAAAGATACAAGTATTGAGGAGAGAACGGATATTAACAATCTAAGGGTTTTTAAATTATAATCTTGATGGATATAAAGTAGTTCGCAATAAATGGGTTAATATTTCAAAGTAAACAATAAAATGGAAAATCCTGAAAAACAAAAACATACGACCCAAGAAACTTTATCATCTAACACTCGAGATAAAATCTTAGAATTGGAAAAACAAATAGAACAAATGCGAGTATTTGTTCAAGTCAATGAACCACACTCAAATGAGTCAGAGGATTTAAAAAACAAAGTGGATCATTTCAAGGAAGAAGTTAAGAGACTTAGAATGGAGATGCTTCAACTTAAACTAAAACAGAGAAATGAGCTATCCAGTAGGTAGTTTCTCTCACTCCACGGTTCGTGGCCAAGTATGTATTATGTCTATATCATAGAATGCAAGGATGGGAGTCTGTATACAGGTATTACTACGGATGTTCAGCGCAGATTTAAAGAGCATCGCTTAGGCAAGGGAGGTGCATATACCAGATCAAAAAAAGTAAAAAAGATTTTATACATCGAAGAACTTAAAACAAGAAGCAAAGNATTAAAACGCGAATTTGAAATTAAAAATTTACATAGAGATAAAAAATTAGCCTTAATTAAAAAATGAAAAAAACTAAAATATTTCTTTTTCACCTTGCGGTTTTTATAGTAGGTTCTGTTGGTATCGTTATCTATGTCTTTAATCGTTTAGCCACCCCTTCAAGTGGCGCAGGTTTGGGGGGTGTAATAGTTATGCCGGTAATAATTGTAATGTATGTAATTGTTTTCGGTATTTTTTGTGCCATCTCGTTGGGTATATCTTTTTTAATCTCTCATCTTCGCAACCGCAGGAAGTAGTCAAGCGAAACGGTAAAAATACTCACGGTTATTTTAAAATCGAAACACTTTTTAGGTCAAATTATCCTAAAACGGTAATCAGAAATAACAGAAAAATACTCAAACAAGGAGAAAATATTTCGGTAATTTTTACTAAGGTCTTAAAAACAGGGTAAGCAACCTCTCAAAGAGGCGATTTAAGTAGAACCTCAAATAATGGCTGTGGATAAGGGTATTTTCAAGGTCCATTGAACTATGGTATTGTATTAGTATTAAACAAGTAGCATGGTTCATATCAAAAAAAACAACCCCAAAGATTTCGCAATTGAGCTCCGAAAAGGGGGATATTCGTATTCAGAAATTAAGAAATTTTGTCCTGTTCCAAAATCAACCCTTTCTTACTGGTTTCGGGATATAAAATTGTCGGAACCTCAACTGGCAAGATTGAAAAAAAAGAGAATTGAAGCAGCTCAAAAAGGTTCTGAAACAAAAAAATTAAAAACCTTTAAAGCGATTGAAGAAATACAAAAAAATTCAGCAAAAGAGATTGGTAAAATTTCAAAAAGAGAACTTTGGTTGATGGGAGTTGTCCTATATTGGAGAGAAAGATTATTAAATAAAAACGATAGTGATTTAAAAAAGGGCGTTCGATTTACAAGTTCTGATCCAAACCTCATAAAACTATTTATTAAGTGGCTGGTGGATATTGGAGGAATAAAAAATGAGGAAATAAGTTTTGATATTTATATCGGAAAAGATAAGCCAGATCTACTTAATGAAGCCGTTAATTATTGGGCCGATATAACTGGATTTTCAAAAGCCAATTTTTCTCGGTACTATGTTTTAAAGAAATCAAAACGAAGTCTTTTAAGAATAAGAGTCAAAGCTAGTTCTATGTTGGCTAGACAAATATTCGGCTGGGCAAATGGAATCTCCAAACAGTATTAGTGAACATGAAATCTGATTAGTAATATGACAGCCACCCTAAAACAGTCATCATTGTTAAACACTTATAAACATTAATAAATACTTTGATAAAATTTAGTTTTATACAAACCAAAGTATGATAAATAACTCCAATCAAGAGAAGGAGTTTTTGTTTTTAATTCACTTTTTTATCACACCCATCACCCTTGAAACAATATTTTAAACATACTATAATAACGAGATGAATAAACTTATATGGACAGTTTTAAGTGTGGTGGTGGTCTTGGCTTTATATTCGTGGTCTTTGTACAATGGCTTGGTTAAGACAAATGAAAATATCACCGGTCAATGGGCTCAAGTTGAAACCCAGTATCAGAGGCGTTTTGATTTGATACCAAACTTAGTTAATTCAGTGAAGGGTATTATGGCGCAGGAACAAAAAGTTTTTGGTGATTTAGCTGAAGCCAGAACTCGTTACACCGGAGCTGGTAATGTGAATGATAAAGTTAAAGCTGCCAATGATGTAGAGAGTTCTCTTGGCAGACTACTTGTTGTTATGGAAAACTATCCGCAACTTCGTTCTTCGGAAACAGTTTTGACTTTGATGGCTCAACTTGAAGGTTCAGAAAACAGGATAAGTGTGGAGAGAAGCAGGTTCAATGACGCGGTAAGAATTTACAATACAAAAGTAAAAAGATTTCCAGCCAATACCCTATCTCCGCTCTTTGGGTTTGGGGAAAAAGAATATTTTGAATCTCAGCCGGGAGCAGATAAAGTTCCCGGGGTTAATTTGTAGAAAATAATTCTCTGATTTCTTATGTCCAAGGTAATCAAAGTTTTGGGCGGTATTTTTCTTTTGATTCCTTTGGTTGTTTTTAGTTATCAAAACCCGGGCACCCCACCCGGTTTTGTAAATGATTTTGCGGGAGTGCTTACTTCGGAACAACAACAATCATTGGAAACTAAAATAGCGAGTTTTGAAAAAGATACCAGTAATGAATTATCGGTGGTAATTATTCCAAGTCTTAAAGGAGATACAATTGAAAATTTTGCAGAAAAACTTTTTAAAGATTGGGGAATTGGAAAAGAAAAAAAAGACAATGGCGTCCTTCTTCTTGTTGCCCGTGATGACCGGCAGATGAGAATTGAAGTCGGGTATGGGTTAGAAGGAGCACTTACAGATGCTCAAAGTTTTTGGATAATACAAAATATTTTAAGGCCAGCTTTTCAAAAAGGAGACTATTACGGAGGAATCAGTGGGGGTGTGGACGGAATTATTTCAATAACAAAGGGGGAGTTTAAGCCCGATACAAATTTAAACAGAGGCAGTGGAATTAATGGCGATTCATTTTTCTTTATGCTTTGGGTGGCGTGGGTATTTCTTGTGTGGACGGGAAGTGTTTTGGCTCGGTCCAAGTCTTGGTGGGGCGGGGGAATTGTAGGGGGGATAACAGCTTTGATTGTTGGGCTCGGTCTTACTGTTGTTTTAGGATTTGTTTCGGCGATAATTTTCATACCATTGGGTCTTTGGCTTGATTACATTGTTTCCAGAAAATATACTGCTGCAAAAGAAACCGGCCAAATGTTGCCTTGGTGGATAGGCGGCAGGAGGGGTTCAGGATCAGGCAGAAGCGGGTTCGGTGGATTTGGTGGAGGCCATTCAGGCGGAGGCGGTTCATCAGGAAGTTGGTAACATTATTTAATATCTAAAAAAGCCCTGTCATAAGGGGCTTTTATTTTGTTGAGCTACGCTTTTCCAAGGTTCTGTCAGCGGGGTTAAAAAATTAATTATTCCAGCCATGAATCTTGCGACCGAGCAAAATATTATGATGAATATTGAAAATCCCGGCCAAGGCCACAAAACATAAAAAACACAAAATAATCCAGAATAAAATAAAGGATGTAAGATAGATGCCCAATGGTAATTTGTATATTTGGCTAACCAATGAATTAAATCATTATCTTCATTTTTCCAGCCTAAGTCATGAATGTAGACGAAGGTATAAGTGCTCAATATGTCCCAGATACTTGCCAACAAGAAAACACACAACCAGACAGAAAGCATCCAGTTATCTGCAGTAAAAAAGTAAATGATAATTGAAACAAGAAGCTTAAAATTTACATGATTTAAGAAGGTTATGATTATGTTAATCAATACTCACCCCCCTTTTTAAAGAAACATACTCAAAACAATAGAATCTTTGCCTAAATTACACAAGGAGAGATTGTATTTGACAACTACTATATTTTGGTATATTTATCCACGCAATTTCTTGTCAGGCCTTCGTTGGTCAAGGTATTCAATAAGTTTTTTATTCTATCCGCGCTTTGCGCGGTTTTTTTATTATCAACAGATTGCCTTATCGTATTTGGTGTTATTATAGTCGGGATGAATAAAGAAAAGTTTATTATAATATTTCTTCTT
>C687J35174_10004608_pt1 | contig 18435 bp, 16 predicted proteins | sample RifCSPhighO2_01_FD_35174 | JGI IMG/M metagenome (IMG submission 35174) | reverse complement strand
CCTGAGATAGATGCTGTGCCTCCTACCTCAAACATGGTGTTAGTCACATTTCCTGGATTGATGCCCAGTCTTGAAGAAGAGGAGGTTAATTCGAAGCTGGCTGATGTGCTTGATGATCCGGAGAAGGTTGTAGCTCCACTTACGGTTAGAGTGCCTGATATGGTAGCATTGTTGGTTACATCCAGGCTAGAGAGAGTGGCGGAGGAAGATACAGACAGAGTCTCGGTGTCTACTTTCTGGGGGTTCATGGTGATGCTGCCTATGCCAGAGGTGTTAGTAGCTGGGAGCTGAATAATGGTGGGAACATTAGTTGATGACGTAATCGGCCTACCTTTAAGATAAATAACGTCGTTCTCAACATTAGCCAACCTCAATTTCGTTTCCGAAATTGAAAGAAAAATATCAGCGAGCTGTTTATCACTAAGTTTCTCAATGACTGTAACTTGCTTTTCGACTCTTTGGACTGTTTCTATAATTTCCTTAGTTACAACTGGGGACTGCGAAACGGAAAGCTGAGGAGTCTCAATGGCAATTGGGCTGTTTAAGTTTGGGGTATTACCCTCTCGATTGGAATCGAAAAGGCCAGTGGCCAATTTTTTAGTTGCATCGCCAAAGTCTTTGATTTTATTTACCGCCATCTGGACCGCATCTTTGGTCGTGTCGGCAAAAGCATCAAAAGTTCTCGGTGATGCATAAGCGAAAATAAAAATACCGCCCAATAGCAAAAGTGTCGCTAGGACGGTATTTATCCTCTTAGTTATTAACTCCTCAGCTTCCGCGCTTAAGGAACTTTGGTCATTATAAAGAACTGGTTGCGGAGAGGTTCCATCGGCCCCGCTGAAAGCGGGTTGCCGATAGGTCTCTGTAGAAGGAACTGTTTCCTTGTCGTACTGCTGCGCAACAGGCACGACAGGAAGTTTGGTAACTTGGGAATTGTCGACTTGATTAACCAAAACGGCAGGCCTTTTAGCAGACTGCACATATTGATCAATCCTCCTTTTCTGTGACTCGGCCAGTTCTACTTGGTATCGCTTGAGCGAATCCTCCTTAACGTACCATTGGCCATATCTGCCATGTCGGATAGCTTGAAGACGGCCGGTCCTCGCAAGCCATCCAACATGATCTTTTGCATAGCCATACTTGTCCGCTAAAACAATAAGCGGAACGTAGCCATTCACAGAATTAGTTTTGTTGTCATTTTCTAAAGACAAGTAATCAACAAAACCAAAGTTCCATTCAACGTAGAAGCTGATTTAAATTTTCAAAGAGATAATAACTTTAGGATGAGGTGTGTTCCGAGATATACGATATCTGCAATAAGCTCAGAACATATCTAATTATATCGTAGTAAATCCGCTTTCCAAGCTATTTTTTGTTGATAAGTGAGTGTGGGTGCGAGAAGATCAGAATTAAAGCCAATTTTTAAATATTAAGTCTTCTTGAATATATTTTGTTCACCAATGTATCCTTAAAAATAGAAATATCGAACTTTTCTGCCTGCTTACGGCATTCGTAAGGATCAAATTGGCTATCTTGGAAATTCTGCAAAGCTTCTATTAAAGATTTCTCGTCTTGTTTATCAAAAAATAGGCCGGTTTTACCCTCAATGACTGTTTCTGTGGCTCCGCCGCTTCTATAGGCAATTACAGGCTTTCCGGAGGCCATGGCTTCGAGCGGCACAATGCCAAAATCTTCCTCTTGAGGAAATATGAGAGCTTTTGAAGCAGAATATAGTTCTGCCAGAGCAGAATCGGTCACTAAGCCGAGAAATTCGATATTGTGAGTAGCTTTTCGTTTAAGCTTGGCCATTTCTGGTCCGCCTCCGACTATTTTTAACGGCAATCCCAATTCATTAAATACATTTACTGCAATATCAAACTTCTTATAAGGTACCAATCTACCCACCATCAAGAAGTAATCTCCTGGGTTATCTGATACGGAAAAATTATTTACATTAACGGGAGGGTAAATTATTGATGATTCTTGACCGTAATATTTCTTAACTCTTTCTTTTATAAAGCTTGATATAGACCAGTATTCATCTGGCCTCAAAGATGCCTCTCTATCCCAAATTCTTAGATAAGATATGAATAAGGGTATTAATGTTTTAATAGGTTTAGGGAAGTTAAATTCATCTACCAGCTTCTGGCTTTCGTCCCAGAGAAACCTTGGCGGAGTTAAGCAATAGCAAATATGTTTGGTATTAGATTTAGTAATTATCCCCTTAGCGAATGAGGCAGATATGGAAATGACAAGGTCATATTCCGAAAAATCAAATTGTTCTATTGCCAGAGGCATGAGTAAGGGAAAAAGGCGGTGATGGTTTTTGGTAAGTGGCAGTTTCTGGAGAAATGAGGTTTTGACTGTTCGGCCGTCAAAAACATGACCAGTAAGCTCGGCATCATAAATGAGGGTGTAGATCGGGGCTTCGGGAAATATGGCTGACATAACTTGAAGCATTCTCTCTGCTCCCCCAAATTGGTTTAAGTATTCATGTACAAAGGCGATGCGCATTTTATTTAGACTGCACTGCGGTCGTTGAATATTTTGAAAATAGTTTTTAAGAAAATTTTTGAATCTAACCACAAAGACCAGTTATCAATATAATATGAATCGAGAGTAACTTCTTCTTCAAAAGAAATATCCGAGCTCCCTGAAATTTGCGCGAGTCCGGTTGCTCCAGCCTTAATGGCTAATAATTTTTTATGGTGCTTCTGATATCTTGCTATTTCATCCGGCTGATGCGGCCGTGGTCCGATCAGACTTATATTGCCTCTCAAGATATTCCAGAATTGGGGAAGCTCATCTACCCTAGTCCTTCTTATAAATTTCCCGACGCGAGTTACACGAGGGTCGTTTTTCATTTTCCAGAGAGGCCCCGCATCCGGTCTGTCGTTAGCAAGGGATCTTAAATATAGATTGAGGTCATGGGCGTTATTGATCATGGATCGGAATTTAAGCATATCAAATTCTTTGCTTCGACTTACGCGTTTCAGCCGCACAAACACGGGGCCCTCGGTTTCCCATTTGATCGCAAAAGCGACTATCAAAAATATGGGAGATAGTATTAACAGGGCAAAAACAGAAACGAGGGTGTCGATAAATCTTTTAATCACTCTCCCCCATCCATCCAGTGTCGTCCTCTTTAACTCGATCAAGGGAACACCGTCAATATTATCTATATCGAAGTTGGCAGTAAGAGTATTGTATATATTCGGGACGAATTTAAAAATAACATGGTTCTCGTGGCAGAAGTCTATAAGCTGGGTAATTTTATGGGCAGGATAGTTGGGATCTGCGAGCATGACTTCGTCTATTCCGGGATTACCGACCGCAGATCTTACTTCTTCTATTTCTGGATTATTTAAGTGCTTGACGATTCGATAGCCGGAGGAGGGGTCGCTTTTCATTCTGTTCAGTATTTTCGTAGCCAGGCTGTCGCTCCCGATAAGCATTGTTTTATGAACACCGAAGTCATATTTTCTCACAAGATGATTTTGAAGGTTCCTGATAAGCATTCGGGCAATGAATACGAAAAAAATGGCAAAGAACCAGCTCCCCAAAACAAGAAATCTTGAATTGAATAATTCTGCGCGCAAGAAAATATAAACGATTATAATCATTATTCCTGCCGATGATGCGACGATAATTTTTAAGAACTCCTCCGCTTTGCCCATCCTATTCTTTAAAGAATAAAGGCCTGACAAGGCATAGGTTCCTATAAAGAGGAGGGAGACAAAAAACACCAAATAAAAATAGTGCAGGAAGGGCAAATTGAACTCAAAATAAACAGGCCTAAAAAAGGAGATGATCTCCGTTCGCAAAAAATAGGCCGTAATGCCTGCCGATATGAGCATTACAAAATCGACTGGCAGCCTTAATACATTAAAAAATAGATCTGATTTACGCATTATAACTTGCTGGCCGCTCTGCCAGTCGCCTTTGGCGACTTACGGCAGTACGCTCTTGGCCAATATTTTCGTTAAAAGCTCCGTTCCTCCTTCACTGTACTTCAGTACAGCTCAGTTCGGTCCTCGCTTTTGCCTCAATCTTGGCCAAGCCAGCTGTGTTCTAAATATTATGAATTTTGCCGTAAATTACCACAAAGATAGTAAAGTTTCAATTAACTTGCTTTAACGGCAAAATTGTAATATAATAGTAGTGTGGCAGACGAGATAATCGCCCGAGGTAAGCCCGCCTACGCTAAAAGCTTCGGCGAGGCGCTTCGCGGAGGAAAGTCCGAACACCCACTTACTTTTGTAAGTTAAAATGGTAGCGGGTAACGCCCGTCCACAGTAATGTGAGAGGTGCGACAAGAGACGTCTTATTCCGAAAGGAATGGAAAGCTAGACCCTAATCACTTGATTATTGATCAAATGACAAAGCTTAGTCCCGATCGAGGGTAATAAGATCGGGGGTGAAACGGCTAAATCCTTACCTGGGTGCAAGGCCAAACCTATTTCGCAAGAGATAGACGAAAAGTGGGCCGCTAGATCCCGAGAGTAATCGAGGGACAAGATAAATGGTTATCAAATACAGAATTCGGCTTATTGTCTGCCACGCAAAAACTCCCTAAAGGAGTTTTTGCTTTTGTGCTTCATTATCTAAAGCCTCATTCACAAGCTTGTCGGCTTCTTTATTCTCTTCGCGAAAGACATGATTAAATGTGACCCGGCCGAAATCAAGCTTGAGGTTCCAAAGTTCCATAAATAAATTTTGGAGATTCTTTTCTTTGATTTTGTACTCGCTGTTCAACTGCTTTGACAACAATTCGCTATCTACATAAAACTCAACGGTGGCTTGGCCCGTTTTATCACCCCCTAATAACTGTTTGAGTTTTTTCAGGGCAATAATGGCGGCTCTGTATTCCGCTTCGTTGTTTGTCGTCTCGCCAATATATTCACCGTATTTTTTGTTGACTCCTGGACCTTCAATAACAATTCCGACCGCAGCCGGCCCAGGATTACCCCTTGCTCCTCCATCAGTAAATATTTTGAAAATTAGTTTATTTTCCATTTGCTACGTGTGTCCAAGGTAGTTTTGATCCTGGTGGAAGACTAAATCCGGCAGAGCTTTTGTGGCCTCCGCCGCCCTTAAACTTCTTGGCCAATTCCGAAACATCTGTGCCGGCGTTTTTAATTGAGCGCAAGGAAACGTGAATAGTTCCGTCTCTCTCAGCTGTCCAAACTATTCCTAGCGGCCGATCGAGTTTTTCACACAGAACATTGGCGATTTGTGAGTTGAAAACAGGGGAATTGACGGCGTACACCTCGTGACCCAAAAAATTAACCAATTCGGCGTGATTTGAAATGATTCTCTCAATTAACTTATCTTGGTAATTCAATATCAGAGATCCAATCGTAATATATTCATTAAATTTAGATTCATTCTCCACCCCTTCTGAAACCCTGCTCCACTCATCGAAACTAAGATCAACCATATCCAAATAGGAAATGATTTCTTTTGTCTTTGGAAGGTCAAATTTCCACAAGTCCATATCTTCGACATGCTCAAGGAATCTTGGTATTTTAATTTCCGGATGGAAATACTTCCACGCCAGCACAGCACCGGAATGATTGAGATCAAAAAGACTGTCGCTTGGAATCAACTTGAAAGTATCTTTATTGGAAAAATGGTGATCGATAGCTACGAATTTTTTGTTTTCTTTAATCAAGCCGTCAATATATTGAGGCTGGTAGACAAGATCAACCATATAAATTTCTTTATCCTTAAGGCCTTCTAATGGTTGGGTTCCTGGATTTATGCCGATATAGTCGGCGTTATCTTCGAATTTTTTCCAAGCGGCCCAAGCAGCACTAAAACCATCGGTGCAATCCGCATGATACAAAACCACGATATCCTTCGTTGGTTGGTGAAAAGTTTCCCGTTTTTCGAAAAGTCTAATCATGGTAATTTAAAGCCTGTAGCCCTGGCAGCTTCTCGCTAGCCAAGAACGCGAGCATTGCTCCCCCGCCAGTAGAAACAAAATTAAATGTCGACATGTCGATATTTTGGAGCGCCGCTACCGTGTCCCCACCGCCGATAATTTTGTACGCCTTGGATCTTACCACCGCTTCGGCTATTTTCTGGGTACCCTTATCAAACCCTTCTTTCTCAAACATTCCCATTGGGCCGTTCCATATTATCATCAAGGCTTTCTGTATTATTCTAACATAATTTTCTATTGTGTTTGGACCGATATCTAAAATTTTATTTTCAAAAATATTGTAATCTTCAGGCGCAATAAGTTTACTATCACTTAATGAGATGCCCATGAAGATTTCATGAAGATTTTCGTCAACGATTGAACCGCCCACATCTTGACCCCGCATTTTCAAGATATCATTGGCCACAACACCTCCAGTAAGAATTGCCTCGGATTTATCCAAAAGATTCTTGATTACAGGGGCTTTGGTCGAAGCCTTTGCGCCACCAATAATAATAATTTTACCCTCTTTGGGAGCATTTATAATTTTTGAGAGCTGGGCAATTTCTTCTTCAATAATAAATCCGGCATACGAAGGTAAATATTCTGTAACCGCGGACACCGAAGCGTGATTCCGGTGACAGACAGCAAAATCATTGTTTACATAGATATCAAATCCTTCCGCAAGCTGTTTGGCAAACTCCGGGTCATTTTTTGGTTCACCTTCATTTTGGCGAATATTCTCTAATAATGCCGGGCCGGCATAATTTTTAAAATATGGCTCAATATCTAAAATAGATTTTATAAAATTAATCTCGTAGCCGAGCAAAATGTGAAGTTGAGGAATAATATCGGCAAAAGATTTGTGGATAGACTCATCCGAGATGTGCGCCACCATTATCACTTCGGCACCCTTCCCAACGAGATAATCTAAAACCTCCTTTTGCTTTTTAATACGGAAGTTTTCTTCAATTTCCCCTTTATCCGAAACAGGGACATCAAAATCAACCCTTAACAAAACTTTTTTATTTTTGAGGTCGGGGATATCCCGCAACACTTTCATTGGTTTTATTTTAAACCAATTTTAGTATCTTCACAAATTCTTCGCGATCAACGCTTGCGCCGCCGACGAGAACGCCAGAAAACTCCGGGAGAGATAGAAATTCTTTTGCATTCTTTGATGTAATAGAACCGCCATAAAGAAAGCGAAAAGTTGAAAGTGAAAAATTTAAAGCTAATGTATTTTTAATTATATTTATTGATTCAAGGGCGGATTCAGGAGTGTCGGGTTTAGCGCCAGGAGTTGTGCTGATGGCCCAGACTGGTTCATAAGCGATCAGACATTTCTCGACTTCATCACCTGAGAGTCCTGAAAATGTCGCCTCAACTTGGTCTTCTAAGAATTTTTTATAATCCCCTTCGCGGCTTTTTTCACCAATGCAGACAATGGGAGTAAGCTCTTTTTGTAGGGCGGCTTTCAGTTTTTGATTTACAACGGCATCAGTTTCTCCCAATTTCCATCGACGATCAGAATGGCCGACAATCACATACCTTGCGAGCTGAGGTAAAGTATCCACCACGTCCTGGGCGCCAAGCTCAATATAATTTCCCAGTGAGGTCGCACTCAAAAGTTTGCCGACTTCTTCAATAAAAACAAAAGGCGGGCAAACGACGACCGAGAATTCTTTTAAACCTTCTGCTGTGAAATATTCGCTTGTGGAATCCAAAATCTGCTGAGCCTCGCCCCAACTTGCTGGGAGTATTTTCCAATTAGCAATGATGTATTTTTTACTCATGAGTTAAGTGTCTTCCTTTTATGTGCCTTATCACGTACCAAACAATAAATAAGATAATAATTGCGATTACTGCGTAGTTAAATCTGTCAAAGTAAGCCAGTACTTTTTTATAACTATCCCCCGTTTTCATACCGATATAAATCCAGAAAACATTGCCCGGCACTGACGCTATTAACGTATATAAAGAAAATCTTAAAGGATTCATTTTTGAAATACCAGCCGGAATCGGAATCAAGCTTCGAATTGAAGTGGGCAGAAGATATCCAAGAATAACTATCATGTCTCCATGTTTTGAAAACCACCGGTCAAGATGATTAAGGTCGTGTTTTGAAATCAAAAGATAGCGACCGTATTTTTCCAAAAAAGGTCTACCGCCTTTTAAGAAAATAAAGTAGAGGGCAAAATTACCCAAAAAAGCACCAACAGTAACCCACCAAAAAACTGGCCAGAAATCAAAAACCCCCCTATTTACCAAAATACCAAAGGCCGGCAAGATAACCTCACCAGGAACAAGAAAAACCGTGAGACGGTCCAAAAAAGAAAGTAAAAAAACTCCGGGATACCCAAGAGCTTCTATTATATTTACGACTTTATCTATAGATGCCGATAGAATTTCCAGCATATTTATATTTTGGCGTCCCTTAACTCAGCGGCGGCTTCATCCGGGTCACCGGTATTTATGGCTATACCTGTGCCAATTTCAAATCCGGCATCTATCTTGGTATGAGGCACTATTTCCATGTGCCAATGATAGAACTTATGTATGTCTTCAGTAAACATTCCGGTGCCGGTTGCCTGGCTTTGTACTGGAGCTGTATGTATAAAAAAATTAAAAGCCGGCTTGCCTAAAACCGCTTTCAAACGCTGCAACGCATTGTGCATTATATCCGCAAAATGTTCATCTACATCATCCGGCATTTGATCAAAATGAGCATGACCTTCTCGTGAAAATATTCTAAGCTCATAAGGATATTTCGAAACGAATGGGCAAAAGGCAACGAATTTCTCGTTCTGGCAGACAATTCTTTTGCCCTCGCTTAGTTCCCATTCTAAAATAGCATCGTAAACTCTTTTTTGATTGTTAAGATAGTAGCTATAAGAACCGGAGATGCTTCTGAAAACATCGGGCGGTATAATAGGCATGGATATTATTTGAGAATGAGGATGATATATAGAAGCCCCTGCTTCCAGGCCATGGTTGTGATATATGGATATATAACGGACACAGTCGCTGGACTTGGCCAACTCACTATATCTTTTTTTGTAAACCCTGATCGCATCTACAATCTCCTCTTTTGAGAACTCGTCAAAACCCTTATCGTGATTCTTGTAAATAATAAGTTCGTGCTCTCCTACAGCTACGCGAGTTTTAAATGGCCCGACAGATGATTCAGGCGCACATTGGCCGCTTTTTAAAGCCGGGAATTTATTTTTCAAAATAACCACCTTCCAATTTTCTTTGTCCGGATAAGACCATACGAGTTCGTCAAGATTTGCAAACGGATTCTCAAAAGGACAGTCGGCCGGCGATTGATACAAAATTTGCCGGACTTTTGGAATAGTCCGTTTGGCACGAGCCGGAGAGAACAAAACCCATTCTCCGGAAACTAAATCTTGTCTAAATTCGTTAAGCATCCTTCAGAAATTTTATACTAATAGACGATCTCTTCCACGGTTATCTTGCTGACTGCAACTACAGGCTTAGAATAGCGTCTGGTGATTAAATTCCATCTTACTTTTACTGTCTCCTTTAAAACTTGGAAATAGGCACCCAAAGTAACTTTACTATTAACAATATCGTTTTTCCAGTTTATTGGCACTTCTTTTATTTTGTAACCAAATTTTCTGGCCAAAGCTAAAACTTCAATGTCGAATCCCCACCCATAAATTGTAAGTTTGGGAAAAATATCTTCCACGGCTTTGGCGGTAAATAATTTGAAACCTCTTTGGGTATCAAAGATTCCTGGTACAGCCATTATCTGGATAAAAAGGTTGCCCATCTTTCCAAACAATCTCCGCCAAAAAGGTTCGCTGCCTCCAGCTACCGTTGCCCCCCTTAATGCGATCGAGGCAATTACTATATCGTATCCTTTTTCAAAATAAGGCATCATTTTTTCTATATGATCAATTGTGGTCGCATTATCAGCATCCATAAAAAGCCTATATTGCCCCTGAGCTCGCAACATCCCCTCCCTCACGGCGTAGCCCTTCGCCGGCTTAGTGCCTTTTATTTTTAGGTGTATAAACTTCAGGGTTGGAGTTGTTGGAATTAAGGATTTTACAATTTGGACAGTACTATCCTTGGAGTTGTTTTCTACAACAATTATCTCGTGTTCAATCCCTTTTTTGGAAAGGTAAGAATACACGCTCTCAATCGTGTTTTTAATATTAGTTTCCTCGTTTCGAGCTGGAATTACTACTGATAAATACATGACTGCTATATTCTATCATACATTTTATTAAGCGTTAATGAAACTTGACACCAATATGATTTCTCCGTATCCTTTCTCGTCATGGCTGACAAAATCGTAGAGATAGGAATAAAGGACAAGGTCTATCCTAGACTTCTTAAGGAAATACCTGACGCGCCTAAATTGTTGTATTGCCGAGGAAACCTTGATTTGCTTAATACGTTTTGCTTTGGTGTGGTAGGGACTAGAAAGCTCACTTCATATGGCAAAGAAGCTGCCCAACATATCGTAAGATCTCTGGTTCAAGCTGACTTCACAATCGTGAGCGGTTTGGCTCTAGGGATAGATGCTATCGCCCACCAAACAACACTTGATTCTGAAGGGAAAACTATAGCCGTTCTCGGAACCGGTATTACCGACAGTTACATATATCCGCCCGCAAACATGGGCTTGGCAAAACAAATATTGAAACAGGGTGGCTTGATAATCTCGGAACACAAAATTGGCACAGGCCATCCGGGCACTTTTCCGCAAAGAAATAGGATAATAAGCGGCCTCTCAAAAGGCGTACTAATAGTAGAAGCAGACGAAAAAAGCGGATCGCTTATCACCGCCCGCCTTGCCGGAGAACAGGGACGCGATGTGTTTGCTATTCCGGGCAATATATTTTCATCAAGATCACTTGGTCCGCATAGTTTAATAAAGAAGGGTGCAAAGATGGTAACTTCGGCTGAAGATATAATAGAAGAGTACAGCCAAAATTTATCTTTATTTGCTAACACTAAAATCGGCGTATCCACAAAAGATAAATTGGAAAATAATATTCTTGATATACTGGATAGAGGTTTTGCTTTCGTCGACGATATCGTGCGAGAGTCAAAAGAAGAAACATCGAAAGTATTGGCCAAATTATCCATGATGGAAATAAAAGGCGCGATAAAAAATATGGGAAACAGTAAATATAGAAAAATATAATGCAATTTGTCATAGTAGAAAGTCCAACTAAAGCAAAGACAATATCCCGCTTCCTCGGCGGTGATTTTATCGTTAGATCATCTTATGGCCACGTCCGGGACCTGCCTAAAAAAGACCTCGGTGTTGACGTTGAAAATAATTTTAAGCCAAAGTATATAATTCCAACCAAGGCCCGGAAAAATGTCACGGAATTAAAAGAATATGCTGAAAAAGCGGATTCTATAATACTGGCTACTGACGAAGACCGGGAAGGAGAAGCTATTGCTTGGCACCTTATGCAAGCACTGGGGCTTGATAAAAAGGGGTCGGAAAAAACGGTCCAGAGGATCGTGTTCCACGAAATTACAAAAAAAGCCATTGAGGAAGCTCTTGAGCATCCCCGCGACATAGACCAAAACCTAGTTGACGCCCAACAGGCCAGACGCATCTTAGACCGTCTCGTTGGCTACAAGCTTTCCCCTTTTCTTTGGAAAAAGATTCGGTCGGGACTTTCGGCAGGTCGTGTCCAAAGCGTAGCCGTCAGGCTTGTTGTAGAGCGCGAGCGAGAGATCCAGAAATTCGTCCCCCAAGAATACTGGTCCGTTGAAGCTAATCTTTCCAAAAAAGATGAAGATAAAGGATTTAAGGCTCGTCTGGTCAAAGCTTATGGAAAAACAATTGACCGATTGGGAATTAAAGATGAGCAGGAAGCCAAAAAAATACTAGCCGAACTAGATGGCGCTCAATATGAAGTTGCTGACGTGGTCAAAAAAGAAACTCACAGATCACCCTCTCCGCCATTTACGACCTCCACCCTCCAGCAAGAAGCATCCCGAAAACTTGGTTTTTCAGCCAAACAAACCATGATGATGGCCCAAAAACTATACGAGACCGGGCTCATCACATATATGCGTACGGACAGTTTGAATATCTCAGGGATAGCCTTAACTCAGGCCCGGGAAGTAATTAACAAAAATTTTGGAAAAGAATACACCCTTGATAGTCCCCGGTTTTATACAAATAAATCCAAAGGTGCCCAAGAAGCGCATGAAGCAATAAGACCCACGGATCTGTCCAAATTACCGGAAAGCCTCAAGCTGGAAAAGAGCCAAGGGAGATTATATGACCTGATCTGGAAGCGAACCATCGCTTGCCAAATGCAAAATGCCGTTTTAGACCAAACGGCTGTAGATATCACTGCTAAAGATTATATTTTTAGGGCAAATGGCCAAATCATTAAATTTGACGGATTCATCAGAGCCTACACCGAAACAAAAGACGAGGACGACAAAGATGGAGAAGATTACACTGAGGGCCGGCTGCCGGAACTTTCAACTAAAGACATCCTTAACTTGCTTGAACTTATCAAAGAACAACATTTTACAGAACCTCCGCCAAGGTATACAGATGCCTCACTGGTTAAAGCCTTAGAAGCTCATGGCGTCGGCAGACCATCAACTTATGCTCCGACATTAGCTACCATCCAAGATCGCGGATATGTGGAAAAAGAAGACAAGAAATATAAGCCGGCCGAGATAGGATTTTTAGTTAACGATATGCTTGTAGAAAATTTCCCCGAAGTCGTTGATATTAACTTTACTTCTCACATTGAAGGGAGTTTTGATAAAATTGCCGAAGGCGAAATAAAGTGGGTTCCGGTTATTGAAGAATTCTACACGCCGTTCAAGAAGAACCTGGATGAAAAAATGGGCAGTGTAGAGAAGCTAGTTGTTGAATCAGAAACTCCATGCCCGCACTGCAGCAAAAAAATGCTTATCAAATTCGGCCGCATGGGTAAATTCCTAGCCTGCCCCGAACCAGGCAGCAAAGTTACTCTCCCCTTGCCTGAAGAAGCCGCCAAGATCAAAGAGCTTGAAGAAAAAACAAAAGATGAAAAATGCCCTATATGCGGAAAACTTATGGAAGTAAAAAGAGGACGATTCGGATATTTCCTCGGCTGCGCTGACTATCCAAAGTGTAAAGGCATTATGAAAATTTTAGATAAGACGGGATTCAAATGTCCCAATTGCAAGACCGGAGAGATTGTCGTCAAAAAATCCCGCGGACGAGGCAGAATCTTTTATGCCTGCTCCCGTTGGCCGGAATGCAACTTCCTTATGAGCAATAAACCCGAAAGCGAAGATGACCTCTTGAAAGCATTGGAGAAGTGGAAGGAAAATCCACCGAAAATAAAAAAGCCTCGCTAGAGGCTCTTGAGCATTTCTAAACAGTTTATACAGGAAGCCAGAGCTTCATTGGAATGTCTCAGCCTAAATCCTAGGGTAGACTCAAGCTTGGTAGTATCCAAGATGCAATTTGACCGTCCGTCTCTGGTTACGTTCCTTGCATGAAACTCATCTTTGCCCACAAGCTCCAATTCAGGCAGTCGGTCTATAATTCCCTCATCATAGCACATCTGGATGATGTCATGGTTGCGAACAGGTCCTGGGTTTACGACATGGTAAATACCAGTTGCCCTCACGTCAATCAAGTCACCCAAAACCATTATGAAGTCGGAAATACACGTAAGGGAATTTGGTTCATTTATCAATACCCCGCCGTCCGGGATACTCAATAGTTTGGTTATAAGACTTCTCTTGTGAGGGCGATTACCAAAAGGCATCCTTATTCTCAAAATAAGAGAGCGGGCGTGAAGCCAAAAGACCCAAGCTTCGCCGCCAACCTTAGTTATAGAATAAAAACTGTTCGGTTTGGGTTCGTCAATTTCACAAAACCCTTTCGGCTTGTCTGGTGGATATTCATTCCACAAACAGCCGGTAGAAAGGTGCACTAGGTATATGTCCCTTTCGGCACAAGCCCTAGCCAGCACTGCTGGTCCGAATGTGTTGCTTTCTGCTGTTTCCGCCCGATGATCTAAGCACCAATCAATATTAGGGTCGCCAGTCCTTCCCGCGGCATTTATGACAACATCGGGCTTAATGCCATCAAGCTCAGCAGCAACGTCTTTGTAGTTTTCAATCCTAGCTTTACCAAATAAACATTTACGGTTCAAAAATAATGAGATCTGTGTCCCGATCCAGCCTTGGCCGTAAATCAGTATCTTCATGGTTCAATTTGTAAAAAAGCTTGATAGAGTGTACTATATTTCTATAAAATGTCAACCAAAGAATTAGAAAAAATACTATCTAATCCCAAATACAAGAATGGGGACAGAACACTGATTGAACAGTCTTTTAACTTTGCCCGCCTCGCCCATGACGGCCAAAAAAGACTGTCCGGCCAGGAGTATATCACCCACCCTCTAGCAGTAGCCGAGTTCTTGTCTGGTCTTTCTCTGGACGCCAAAACAATAAGCGCCGCCCTGCTCCATGATGTCCTTGAAGACACGGCCGCAACAGCTGAAGACATCAAAAAACAGTTCGGGGACGAGGTGGCATTTTTGGTCCAGGCGGTGACAAAATTAAACAAAATTGAATACTCCCAGTCTCCTCAGCTAAAAAGAGTCAGCACTCAAGACCATTTAAATTCTTTGAAACAGATGTTTTTGGCCATGGCTCAAGACATAAGAGTCATACTGATCAAGCTAGCGGATCGACTCCATAACATAGAGACATTGAGCCATCTTCCCAAAGCGGACCAAAAAAGAATCGCCCGGGAAACAATCGAAATTTATTCCCCGATTGCGGCAAGACTAGGTATGGGAAAAATAAAAGGACAGCTTGAAGATATGGCTTTCCCCTACGTATATCCGACAGAATACGCAAATTTAATTAAAGAAGTAAGGCAGAAATATGACGACAGGTTGAGGTATATAGAAAGAACGATGCCAATAGTAAAACGATATTTAAAAGATGCCGATATAAATATGTTTAGCCTTCACTCACGGGCAAAGCATTACTATAGCTTATATCAAAAAATGCTTAAAAAGGGGTTGGAAAGCGATAAGATTCTTGATCTTGTTGCAATGAGAATTATCGTTCCGGATATCAAATCTTGTTATGCAGCTCTGGGAGTAATCCATAAGCACTATAAACCCATGCCCGGATTCATTAAAGACTTTATTGCGCTGCCAAAGCCGAATGGGTATCAATCCTTGCACACAACGATATTCTGCGAGAACAAACACTTGGTTGAAATCCAAATCCGAACAGCTGAAATGCATGAGATGGCTGAAAACGGTATCGCCGCCCACTGGGCTTATAGCGAAAACCGCAAACAATCGGTTGTGGCTAACGCCAAAGAAATAGAGTGGATCAACCAGCTCAAAAAATTTCTCAGCGACACCCAAACCAGTGATCATCTTTCGAATTTAAAGATAGACTTTTTGAAGTCTAGAATTTTTGCTTTGACACCCAAAGGCGATGTGAAAGATTTACCGGAAGGTTCGACGCCAATTGACTTCGCATATTCGATCCACACCGAATTGGGCAGTTCGATTATGGGAGCAAAAGTTAATGGGAAGATGGTTCCAATATCTTACAAACTTAAAAACGGCGATGTCGTCGAAATAATAAAAGGCAGAAAAATAAAACCGACCATGGATTGGCTTAAAATGGTCAAGACTGCTGAAGCGCGAAGACAAATAAAATCATCCCTTGGAAAAACCGAGACGATATGGGAGCGCCGCAAGTAATCTATTCATTTTTTGTTCTTTAATCCATGCTCATATTCATAGACAGGCGCCCAAAGCATTCCAAAACTTAAAGCATAGAGAAGCTCTTCAAATGGAACAGATAAAACCATAATCCCGCTTATATTTTTTAAGTTGTAATAACTGTCCACGAAATAAGGGAACCAGGAATTAAAAATAAGGAAGTTAAAAAAATACAAAAGCATAAATAAAACTCCGCCAAACAAAGAGTGCAGTATTAAGTCTCTTCTTACTACACAAAGAAATATGGCTCCAGAAAGTCCAAATGCAATTAAGGCGTAAATGGGATTCGGTTTATATATAAACGCAAATGCCGCAGAGAAAATAAAGCCGAACAAGAAAGCTCCCAAGTGATGCCTGTGGTGGACTTTCAATTTTATCGAACTATTAAAAACTACTTCATAAATAACAGTGGCAATACCCCCAACCAAGAAACTAAACAGAGCATCCTCAATTGAAAGACCGCCAGTTATAAATCCCAAATTAAATAAGGTCGGGGGGTGCCAATAGCCCGGAACTGTCAACTCGCCTACCGATGTAAACTGAGAAGTTATCGTTATAAGAGCCCAGCCAAGCATAATAACAAACAAATATCCGAAACTTCCCCAAAGAATGTGCTTTTTTAAATCTCTTCTGACTAAAAGCAGGGATAGCCATACTACGGCTAACAATAAAATTCCGGTTAGGTACTCCGTCATATTAGTCTATGATTGTTTTGGCTATTTTGTTGAGTTCCTGAAGAGTTCCGAATTTAATGATTATCCTCCCCTTGCCTTCTTCGCTTTTTATCAATACAGGGGTTTTGAGCATGTCAGCAAGATTCTTTTCAAGTTCAATAAATTTATTGGCTTCTTTTGGCGATAATTTGGATTTGCCGGCTGATTTTATTGATGAGGCCATCTGCTCTACCTCTCTTGCTGAGAGCCGGCCGCCAAGAATATGGGCATAAACTTCTCTTTGTTTCTTGTCATCTGCAAATGCCAACAATGCTCTGGCATGGGCGCGGGATAGCAAACCCGAGCGAAGAGACTCTTTCATATCGTTTGGCAGTTTTAGCAACCTCATGGCGTTGGCGACAACTTCTCTTGATTTGGCAACTTTCAGCGCAATCTCTTGCTGAGTCAAATTAAACGTCCCGGACAGCTTATCGTATGCTTCAGCTTCTTCAATCGGGTTTAGGTCTTTTCTTTGAATATTTTCTATCAAGGCGACTTCCAGCCTTGTTCTTTTCTGGTCAAGGTCATCCCGGATGATCACGGGCACTTGCGGCAAGCCCGCTAGTTGAGCGGCGCGCCATCGCCTCTCTCCGGCAATTAATTGGTATGAGACGTCCAAACCAGCCCTCGTTTCTTTTTCTATTTTTGTCACTAGTAAAGGCTGAAGGACGCCGTATTTTTTAATTGATTTAGAGAGCTCCTTTAAAGCTTCCCCTTCAAAATCCCGTCTTGGCTGCTCTGGATTAGCTTCTATCTTGGCAACTTCAACATAAAAGACGTTGTCTTTTTGAAATTTAGGATTAAGTTCTTTGTCTGGGATAAGAGATCCTAGTCCCTTTCCCAATCCGAATAACTTCTTCATTGTGTTAAACTAATTACCTCTTCGGCTAATTGTCTGTAGGCTTTGGCGGCTTTTGAATCCGGGTCGAATTGCAAAATAGTTTTGCCGAAACTTGGCGCCTCCGCCAGTGAAACCATTCTCGGAATTACGGCTTCGAAAACTCTGCCCGGAAAATTTTTATAAACCTCATTGACAACCTGTCGAGATAACTGATTCCTCTTATCATACATTGTAAGCAATACGCCAAGCACTTGCAAACCCGGGTTTACACCGCTCCTAACCAATTCAATGGTGTTTAAAAGTTGGCTTAATCCTTCCAGGGCATAATATTCACATTGGACCGGAATTATAACTCTCTCTGAAGCGGCTAAAGCATTGACTGTCAAAAGACTGAGTGATGGCGGACAGTCAACGATAATATAGTCGTATTTGGTCCTTATTGAGTCTAATGTTTTCTTGAGGCGAGTCTCCCTTTCGTCCATTGAAACGAGTTCTACTGTAGCGCCGGCCAGACTAGGAGCTGCGGGGAGAATATCAAAGCCAAAAATATTTGTTTTCTTGATCAAAATCTCCGGATTCTGATCATCAACCAAGGCGTGATAAACATTGCTATCGTGTTCTTTAAGGCTAATACCTAATCCGCCCGTAGCATTACCCTGGGAATCCAGATCAACAAGCAAAACGTACTTGCCCATCGCAGCCAAATAAGCAGCAAGATTGGTACTTGTGGTAGTTTTACCCGTTCCGCCTTTTTGGTTGCACACCGCAATGATTCGCGCCATACTAAAATCATATCATCATACGATTGAAAATCAATGTTAAAAATGTTAAAATATGTATGGGAAGTTTGGAATCCAGCAACATATACACTTTCGTGACGAAATTACAGAATTATGAGCGAAAGCAATCTGCGCGCACAAGACATACAGATGTATGATGCGGAGCACAGATTGCTTGCAGCCATAATTCTGTAATTGCAGTAGAAAACGGTATATGTTGCTGGATTCCTTATGCCCGAGTGGCGGAATTGGCATACGCGCACGACTCAAAATCGTGTGTCCTTACGGACTTGTGGGTTCAACTCCCACCTCGGGCACAATTATGAAGTAATTTGCGGGAGTTGAAAGGCGCAGCGATGTTGCAGTCAGTAGACTGCAACCGCGAGCCGGGGTCGCGAAA
>C687J35174_10004599_pt1 | contig 18463 bp, 13 predicted proteins | sample RifCSPhighO2_01_FD_35174 | JGI IMG/M metagenome (IMG submission 35174) | reverse complement strand
GCGGCAGCCGACACCGTGACGGTCACCTCTATGATTGCAACCTATCACCATCTCACCATCAACAGCACTGACGGCGCAACCGATACGTTTCAACTGGGTGCAGCACTTGATGTAAACGGTTTGTTCACCTTAACCACAGGAACCTTCAGTGTATCAGGATCAAATTATGATATCAATGTTGGGGGAGGATGGACAGATAGCGGTGCAGGAACTTTCACCGAAGGAAGTGCTACTGTGACCTTTGATGGAACAGGAACGATTAACAGCAATGAAACATTTAATAATGTTGCCGTCAGTTCAGGGACGCTCACGGTTTCAACCAATACTTTGCAAGCTGCAGGAACACTCACGGTCAGCGGCGGCACACTCAATATGAACGGTGTCGCAGGGACTATCACGGGTCTTGCCACAGTATCAGGAGGGACTCTTCAGGCAAGCACTGCGACACAAACATATAATGGAGGTTTAACGGTCTCATCAGGGACCTTTACCGGATCATCGGGAACGGTTGATATCAATGGAACGCTGACTATTTCTGGAGGAACCTTTACCGCGCCGAATTCATCGGGCGCACTTACGATTTTGGGTGATTTCACTCACACCGCAGGAGGCACGTTCACACACAACAGTGGCACTACGACATTTGATGGTGCGACCCAAGCAACGGTAAATGTGGCAACCAGCGAAGATTTTTATAGCCTGACGGTCAATAAAACCGCAAGCAATCCTGATCTTACGATAACCACCGGCGACACGCTCACCGTAAACGGGACATTTACGTGGACCGATGGTGATATAGATTCCTCAACCACGCCTGTTGCAGTTGTTGACGCCAAAGGCGATGTGTCAATAGGAGCAGGAGCCGATGATTACACCACGACCACTATGCGAGTACAACTCTCGGGAACCGGCACACAAACCTGTACATTAAATGGCGGCGGGAAAGTCGGCAATTTCACTATAAATAACGCAAGCGCGACCTGTTCGACCGCCGGGAGTGGACAGTTTGATCTGCGCGGAGTCTTTACTTTATCCGACGGTGTCTTTAATGGTGGAAGTATAGATTTGGATACAAACAGCAATGTCATCATGTCGAACGGTACGTTCACTTCAACTTCGGGGAATTTTAACTTCGGGGCCGGATGGAGTCACACTGCAGGGACATTCAATCACAATTCCGGTACGATTACTTTTGATGCAAATAATGCAGCAACTATAGACGTTCCAACATCAGAAACATTCAATACTGTGATCGTAAATAAAGGAACTGACAGTACAACCGTCACTATAACGTCGGGAGATACCATGGTCATCGCGGGAACACTGACATTGACCAATGGCGTAGTAGATACCGGCACCATACAAGCGCAAGGAAGCGTAACAGTTGCTTCAACTTTTGATGGCGGGAGTGCGGCGCTGACATTTGCGGGAACAGCAAATCAAAGTTATACCGATAACGGTGGCACCGCACTGACTGGCACCGTAACCGTGAACAAATCCAGCGGCACGCTTTCTTTGGCGACAAACGGGACGTTTAACGCGAGCGGCCAAGATTTCACTATCACCGCCGGCACGGTTGACCTTGCGGGTTTCAATTTGACGGTAAACGACGCTTTTTCCCTCAATGGAACCAGCACGCTCAAAGCACAAGGCGGCGAGACCATAAGCCGTATAGACACCGTTTCCTCTACCTCTACGGTGCAATATACCGGTACTACGACCTATACTGGTCTTGCTGCAGGAGGCACCTACGGCAACCTGACCATAAATGGAAGCGGCGGCACATGGAATGTTGGCTCAACAGTGACGGTAAACGCTGTGCTGACCGTAACAGCTGGCACCCTCAATATGAACGGACAGGCTGGTACGATGACTGATTTGGTAACGATAAATGGAGGTACTCTTCAGGCAAGTACTGCCACACAAACATATAATGGAGGTTTAACGGTCTCATCAGGCACCTTTACGGGATCGTCTGGAACCGTAGATGTCAATGGCACGCTCACCATCTCCGGAGGGACGTTTACCGCGCCATCAGGAACAGTAACGATATCAACAAATTTTACCCATTCCGGCGGCACCTTTACCCATAATAGTGGAACCGTCACCCTTGATGGTGGAAATCAAACACTATCAGGTTCCTCAACATTCAACAATCTCACCAAAACCGTCACGTCTGCCTATACACTCACCTTCCCTGCCTCTGCGACACAAACCATTGCAGGGACCATGACGTTGCAAGGCGCATCAGGAGGGCTGCTATCTCTTCGCTCATCAACCAGTGGAACGCAATGGAGTATTGATCCTCAAGGGACACGAACGATTGAATATCTGGATGTGAAAGATAGTTACAATATCAATGCAACAGCAATCACTGCATCAGGATTTAATATTACTGATTCAGGGAACAATGATGGGTGGAGTTTCAATGCATCTCCAGATACTCCGACGTCACTCGGAAGTGCGTCATTTACGGGAGGTGGATGGACTAGTGATACAACACCAACACTTTCCTTTACCCTTTCAGACACTGATACTGGAAATACCATCCTGTTTAGAATACAGATTGACAACGACAGTGATTTTTCCTCGGTGAGCGTTGATTACACCTCTGCCCTTGCCACTCAAGGAAGCAGATCATTTACCATAGGACAGGCAGTAGGTAGTGGCACGTATACGACCGGAAGCGAGGGACAAACACTCGCCGATAGTGCTGGATATTATTGGAGAGTGCGGGCAGAAGATAGCGCTGGGTCAACCTCAAGCTATGCGACTGCAAATAGCGGTAGTGTTGCCTTTAAAGTAGATAGTACGTCTCCTGTGGCAGTCACCCTTGATTCACCCGAGGACAAATCATACACCCGCTTTACTCGTCCAACCTTCAAGTTTAAACTTCCGTCAACACCTGATGAAACATCAGGTATGAATAAATATACGGTGACGATTGATAACGGTGAACAAGGAGACTTTACTATTGATGATATTCCTGCATCACGCACCAGCACCTATTCTCTTTCCCGCTATACGGTGAGTTACGAAAACTTTAGCGATAGTGACTCCTCAAACAATTACATCTCTGTCTATACGAAACATAGTAGTGACTGGGGAAGTGGAGAAAATGATGGAGTGCTCAAAGAAGGCAAACGCACCTGGACCGTGACTGCCTATGACAATGCAGGAAATACCAACGCTTCCTCATGGGTATTATATGTCGACTATACCTCACCCACTCTTTCTGGGGTTACCCTATCCTCGTCCCTGGGTGTTCATGAGGATTTTCACATGGTGACTGATACCACTCCAACATTTGAAGGAACAATCACTGATACGGTATCACTGGATGCAGTAGAACTGTCCTTTAGTAAAGAACGCACCTTTCTTGGAATATCGGGGGGATATTCGCTGGAGCGCATAGATACGATGCGTCTCAACACTTCCGCGCTTTCATACGCATTTTCTGTTTCTCCTTCATCACTCACCTATGGCACCTATACGGTGACCATAACGGGGATTGATAAAGCAGAGAATCGATCATCCTCCACGACCTTTTCCTTCAAACTCTTATCAGAGGAGGCAGCAAAGAAACTCTTGACCATTGAGGAACGTGAAGATATTGTGGAGAAAATTATTGAAGAGAGTGAAATCTCACTTCCCGCACTTGAAAAACAGGCAAAAATCAGGCGAGAAAAAGAAGCGCAAGAGCTTGAAAAGACCGTTGCACAGCTCGTTGATTGGAAAGATCGTTTACTTAAATTTTTATACAAACCAGTCTTGCCATTTCAAGCATTTTTTGGGGCCATCACAGGAATACGATACGGAAGAGGAAGTGACGATGTATCTACCCGTGCAATCAGTCTTGAGGAACAAGGAGAATTAGCTCTAGCACAAAGACTAATACAAACAGAGAAAGCATTGGCAACGACAACACAACAGGGGGGAACGTTCCTGCGTGATGCGCGGGCAGTCCTTTTCGAGAGCATGCCCGCTATAGTGCAACCGGCAATGGCCCAAGCGCGCCAGGTCGTGAGCGTTCCCGTGACCATCGCTGGCTCTTTGATGAGTAAAACTACCAGCGCTCTTCTTGGCGCCGGAGAAACGGTAATAGCACAAACCATCCTGGGTGGACAAAAACTACTCACGACAGTAGACGATAACATGGACGACGTAAACTATCGCACCCGACAAGCAACAAAATATACGTTTCGTTCTCTGCAAAAACCCCTTGACGCATCAGCGGATTTTTTCTCGCGCCTCCATGTAGCCGCGGACACGTTTTATGCTCTTCTTATTGATCCTGCGCCCACAGTCATCGCTGACGTTACGATCGAAGAACAAGGCACAGATTATGCCGTCATCTCATGGAAGACCAACCACGTTGCATGGGGTAAAATAAACTACGGAGAAAGTCTTTCCTACGGACAAGAAGTAATCCTCTACAAACGGGAAAAATATCATGTGGCACGCCTAAAAAACCTGAAACCTAATACCCATTATTACTTTGAAGTCATGTCACAGAATAAAAATTATGTCTATGATGCGTATTATGGATTTACGACGAAGAAATAATATGGTATAGTAGTATTAATTATCAATTATACTTTTATTTCATTATATGTTCACCAAACTTTCACCCAAAACCTTTTCGCCCTCCCTCATGAGCATGAGAGGAATTTCTAAAAAAACAGTTGAGGAACACCTCAAGCTCTATCAAGGGTATGTGACCAAGTACAACGAGATTATGGAAAGTCTCACAAATCTCACTGATGAAGATTATGCAAAAGCAAACCAAACCTACTCAAAAATACGAGTGCTCAAAGTCGAGCTTACCTTTGCCTACGGCGGCGTTATAAACCACGAAATTTATTTTGGACACCTCGGTGGAAAAGGAGGAAAACCAAAAGGCGCGCTCCTCACACAAATAGAAAAAGATTTTGGATCATTTGAGACATTTAAAAAAGATATGAAGGCGACTGGTATTGCAGGCCGTGGCTGGGCGTGGCTGGGCTGGAATCACCGATTGGGGAGACTTTTCAATTATCTGGGAGACGCGCAAAACACATTCCCTGTATGGGAAACCCATCCTTTGATCGCGCTTGATACGTATGAGCATGCGTATTTTATCGATTACGGCGTCAACCGAGGCAGCTATATCGATGCGTTTTTTGAAAATGTGAATTGGAATGTGGTGGAGGGGGCGTTTAAATGAAAGATATACAACTGGAACGATTGGTGAAAAAAGAGGAAGAACGGCAAAAAAATGGTATAGAACTCATTCCCTCTGAAAATCATGCGTCTTCATACGTCCGTTCATTTCTCTCTTCGGTTTTTGGAAATAAATATTCCGAAGGATACCCAAAAAAACGATACTACGGGGGCAATGAATGGGTTGATGACGTGGAGCTTCTTGCGCAAAAGCGCGCGCAAAAATTGTTTCACGTGCCGTTTGTCAACGTCCAGCCATATTCTGGTTCTCCTGCCAATCTAGCGGTTTATTTAAGCGTATGTAAGCCCGGCGATACTATCATGGGCCAAGCTCTCACCGCAGGCGGTCATCTCACACACGGTCACCCTGTCTCGGCAACGGGAATGTTTTACAAGAGTATACAATATAAAGTCAAAAATCCCCACTTCGCCAAGGCTTCGCGGGGCGAGCAAAAGTCAAAAGTCAAAAATTCTATTGAAAATGATCTTTTTGATTATGACGAAATTAAGAAATTAGCAGAAACACATCGACCAAAACTTATTTGGGTCGGCGCTACTGCCTATCCGCTCATTTTCCACTACGACCGATTTGCCGAAATTGCCGATGAAATTGGTTGTTATCTCGCCGCAGATATTTCCCATGTTGCAGGACTTATCGCAGCAGGCGTACATCCCTCTCCTGCAGAGCACACCCATATCATCACCACGACGACGCACAAGACGCTGCGCGGACCTCGAGGAGCGCTCATCATGGTTACTCATAAAGGCTTGAAAAAAGATCCAGAACTTGGGGATAAAATCAACAAGGCAGTTTTCCCGGGTCTTCAAGGAGGTCCTCACGATCATCAAACCGCGGCAATTGCCGCAGCCCTTCATGAAGCCGCTCAACCATCTTTTGCCACCTATGGCCGGCAGATCGTCAAAAATACCCGCATACTTGCCCAAACTTTGATACACGGAGGTTTGAACTTGGTTGGAGGAGGAACTGAAAACCATTTGATTTTGGTTGACCTCTCACCCACCCATGGACCTGGTACTGGCGTTTTCGCCCAAAAAGCGCTTGACGCTGTGCGCTTGACGGTGAACAAAAATACGGTGCCCGGCGAACCCTCCTCACCCTTTTATCCATCTGGCATACGATTGGGAACTCCTGCTGCTACAACACGCTGCATGAAAGAGCACGAAATGGAGGCGATCGGAAAAATTATCGGGAAGACGCTTCATGAAATCAAAAAATACAAACTTCCGCATGAAAAAACTAAAAGAATCGCCTATCTTGCTCACTTCGAAAAAGAAATACGATTCAGTAAAACACTCAAAAAGCTCGCAACAAAAGTACGCGCAATCGCGATCCGATTTCCCATACCTTAATATTAATAAGGTGAAGCATGCGAACCTTATAGAGAATTAATATCAATTTTGAGCGAAGGGCTCATTGTTGAGGCAAGATACACAGATTCTATTTTTGATTTTTGCACCGTCTTAATAAGCGCCTGTATGTTGACCATGAGTTTGTCTTGTTCAAATGAAATTTTACCAATCGTTTGATGAATGATGGGGAATTTTGCTTCTGTTTTGAATCGAACTGATCCAGACGTGAATTTTTTAGCAGCATCATCAACCTTGTCAGTTAACGTCCCGTTTTTGGGATTTGGCATCAAGCCTCGAGGCCCTAAAACCCGCGCAAACTTCACTAATTTTGGCACAAAAGAAGGATGCGCGATCAAAACATCAAAGTCTATTTTTCCTGACTCGATCGCAGCAAGAATGTCATCATCACATACTACTATTTTTAAGGTCTTTCCTGTTGAGTGCGGAAATTTCACCTCGCCTTTGAGATCTTTTTCTTTCGTATTGATGTGCACTTCCACAGTTTCATCAAATCGGGCATGGGGCATTTTTTTCAAAATTGAAAGACCTTCTTCAAGACCATATACATGATCTTTCTGTATATTCTTTTGGGCCTCCTGGTAGCGTTTACCATGAGTTTTTTTTACCGGTGATTTTGTTTTCTTCGCGGTGCTTTTTTTATCCGGAGCTTTTTTTGCCTCGTCAACGGGCGCCTCTTTCTTAATAGACTTATCAGATAATACTTCTTTCACTTCTTGATCTTTGCCCGTGCGTTTCTTTTTTTCCTCTCGCCTTACTTTTGCCGCTTTTTTTTGCTTCTGCTCTACCTCTTCAAGTCCGATTAGTTTCGTGCGTATTTTTCCCATACAGTTAGTCTAAAGTTTATTAACTTTCAACCTTTATCCCCATCGATCGTGCCGTGCCTTTAACCATTTTCGCCGCTGCCTCGACCGAATCAGCATTTAAATCTTTCATTTTTTCTCCCGCGATTTCCTCTGCTTGTTTTTTGGTCAGCACTCCAGCCTGCTCTTTTCCAGCATTACCTGATCCTTTTACCACATTGAGCTTTTTTTTGATCATTTCAGCAACCGGTGGAAGCTTCGTGATAAAGGTAAATGAGCGATCTTCATAGACCGTAATGACCGCGGGAATGATCTGGCCCTTGAGTTTAGCCGTTGCCGCATTGTATTCTTTGATAAAATCCATGATCGGCACGCCGTGTTGACCCAAAGCAGGACCGACCGGAGGGGCGGGCGTTGCCGTACCTGCAGGCAGATTGAGTTTGATAATTGTTTTTACTTTTTTTGCCATAAAAGTTTTTGATTTTAAAGTTTCGATACTTGTAGAAAATCCAGTTCAACCGGCGTCTCACGCCCAAAAATAGAAACCAATACCTTCAGTTTGCCCCTTGATTCATCAATAGACTCAATACTTCCAATGAAATCGGCAAATGGGCCATCGTTCACTTTTACTGCCTCGCCGAGTGAAAACTTCGCTTTAAACTTTGGCTCTTCTTGCTCGACAAACTTCTTAATTGCCGCAACTTCTTTTTCCGAGATGGATGTGGGCTTGCTTCCCGCACCGACAAATCCGGTAATTCCCTGTGTCGTGCGCACGACAAGCCACGAATCATCATTGAAAATCATCTTGATGAGTAAATACCCGGGAAATACTTTTTCTTTGATGGTCTTTTTTTTGCCTTTTTTGATCACCACGATATCCCGAAGCGGTATCACAATATCAAATATCTTATCTTCGAAATTGAGCGTTTTGATGCGCTGCAGAAGAGATTCTCTGGCCTTTGCCTCAAAACCTGATTGTGTATGCACCACATACCATTTTGCCCCATCTTGTGGGTTTTTTTGAACTGTTTGTGCTCCTTCCGGTGGGGTAGTTACTGTATCCATATACTATTATTTCCTGCTGATAAGGATATTGAGTATTTTAGTCAGCAAGAAGTCTATTATACCCAGATACATCGCAACAATCAAGGAGATTACAAAAACTGCGGCCGTGAGCCGTATCGTGGTCTTTTTGCTTGGGAATGTCACTTTTTTGATCTCATCCCGCACTCCTGCCAAAATATTCCTTCTTTTGTCCATATATAGAAGAAGTATATCATATTTAAAAAAAGCCTAGCGCTAAGAGTGCTATAATAAATTAAAGTCCAACATGAACAAAAAACTACACGTGATCCATACGGTTTCACTGGTGATTGTCGTTATCGCTGCGGTGGTATTTATCCGCGCTCCATTTTATATGTATGGTTTATTTTTAACCGGCATTGTTTTGATGGTCTACGTTTTTATTAAAGCGATTTTGAACCATGAATTTTTCAAACACCGACTGTTTGATTCACTTATTTTCACGATCATTATTTTAAATATCGTTGAGTCAACTGGAGGGCTTACCTCTCCCCTTTTTTTTCTCAATTATCTCCTTATGTTTGCTGTTTCGCTCCTTCTTGAGCCTACTGCGTCGCTGGCAACAGCATTGACACTTATTATTGTCTATATCCTGAAGTTGCCTCCCGGACAAACGCTCAAAGACCTCCTTCCGGTGTTCTCTCTTGCTTTGTTTTCACCATTTGGGTATTTTCTGGCAAAAGAATATGAAAAAGACCTCACACAAAGAAGGAAATAATTTTTAATGTTAAATTTTCAATTTTTAAAGAATGTTTCAATTTTTAATTTTAAAAAAAATAGCTATTCTCTGTATAATCGCTGTAGTATTTTTTCACTCTTCGTTATATGTCTATGCGGCAAAGCTTGAATCGCCCAACTATACGCTCCAACTCCAAGACGTATCATTTGAAAAAGATACCCTCATGGAAACTACAACTGACATTGAAACAGTTCTTGGGAAGGCTTCTCGGACAGAATTTGAGACAAACGGCTTTGTTTTTTTCTCTCCCTATAGCTCTGCTTCCTCACCTTTTTCATTTTCTTCCGCCAAAACCGCATCAGTTTTTCTTCCTCAATCAGGGCAATCTTCAAGCCAAGAAATACCCATGACACTTTCCTGGGAACCGGGAAGGACGTATAAACTATCAGTTCTTCAAGAGGATCTTGTTTCAAATTTCGACGGCTCTTATTCTATCCCTTCAACAATCTGTGACAGTGCGGAAAAACCATGCACGGTTTTGAAAGCCCAAAAATGGAGCGAAAATACCGTCGGATTGGGCTACAGCATATATGGAGAAGCGGAGGAAGATTTTGTTGACCGATCGTTCTTCAGAATATTTCCGGTCGCATCACGAGGGGGAAAACGAGTCACGGTGGCTCATGGAAGTTTTGCTGAAGATCCCAAAAAAATGACCATCCGCGAAAAACTAATCGTCCCCAAAACCCAACCTGAAACCAACTACAGTGCAACTATACATATTATGGGAGAGGCACAATTATGAAAAAAATCATACCACTTATCGCCATGGCGATCCTCCTCACGTTCACGAGAGCCGTAAGAGCATCTGGCGCACATATAGAAATTTCACCTGCCACTACACATATCCTCCTTCAAACGGGAAAAACAACCAGCCTTATATACACGATTGCAAATCGCGCCGATCCAGCAATCATATCAATAACCGCGACATCTAACCAAACCGATGTGATAGCAAAAAATGCCGTTACGTCTGACACGCAACCGTTTTTTTTGGGAAATGGAGAGGAAAAAAAGGTAAAATTTATCATAAATAGCGAAACCCTGGAGCAAAAAGACTACCTGTGGGAAATTATTTTCTCCGCACAAGCTGCCACATCTAAAGATCAGGGAATAACACTCACCCATGCTCTTGATATTGCATCTCCCATCCTTATAACCGTCACCGACGGGGCAATCAACAATGAGTGGGAAAGCGAAACGTCAATAAAACAGGTGGTTTCCTTTCCCTTTGGAGAGCGGAAGATCTTGTTTACAGATAGTTTAAACAAGCTCATTGGTCGCATCATCGTCAAAAATGAAGGTAAAAACTTCATACTGCCCCAAGGTATTGTAGAAATTGTGGGTAAAAACATTGGTAAAAGAACCTTTCAGATAAATCCAAGTTATATCTTGAGCTACAGTCAAAAAACAATTCAGGCAGAGCAACTTGAAACACAATATTGCCCCCGTGATGATTGTGCTGAAGTCACGTTTGTGTTGCCCGGATTTTTACTCGGAAAATACTCAATTAAAACAACGTTGAGACATGGAACTTTCGGTTCTGAAAAGGTTGACAACATCATTCTCTATGCTTTTCCGTTTAAAATCATCGCTGGTTTTCTCATCGTCAGTGCAAGCATCATTGTCGTGACTGGAACTCATCTCAAAACCTCCAAAAAAATGCAGGTGGCGAGCAGCGGGGAGCCCCACAAAAGTGGGATTGCCTGAACTTTTTGGGGCTGCTGCGAGACGGAATCTGCTCGAATTGAGGTTTTGAAATCACTTTTAATCTACATTCCATCTTCCGCCTTTTACATATATGACCACATCTCCATTTTCATCCGTTCGTATATATTTCTTTTTTAGGGCTTTGAAAAAATAAAGGACTTCTTTTGAAGGATGACCATAAGGATTACCTTTTCCTGCACTTATCACAGAAACCGTTGGGTCTGCCAGAGTCAAAAAATCTTGGGTAAGTCCGTTTCGCGAGCCATGATGGGGCACCTTCAAAAACGTCATTCCCTGTGGATAATCAATTCGGATCGTCTTTTCAATATATTTTAATAACGAAGGCGATGCATCACCAGTAAAAAGCGTATGTATATTTTTCTGCGAAAACATAAAAACGAGCGAGAATTCATTTGGATCACTCCCTGACCTTGCGGGGATAAGATCGCTCAAGGAAACAGGAATACGTCCATCATGGATTGATGTAATAGTCTTGCGATCAGGATAGATCATCGTGATGAGCCAATCTTCCTCACCGCGTGATGAGTTTTGCACACGTGCATTTTGATAGAGAATTTTCGTCGAGACGTTTTTTTCACCAAGTTTCTTTTTGAGAACTGAAAATGTTTTATTTGCACTATCAAAAGGACCCAAGATAAAGGTATTGATATTGTATCGATCAAGGATATACGAATAGCCTCCATAGTGATCTTTTTGCGGGTGCGAAAGAAAGGCTACTTCTATGGTACGGTCAAAAAATGGCATGTGTTTGCCCAAACAGTAAAGAATTTTTTTGTCCGGTCCTGCGTCAACGAGTATATCGGTTTTTTCTCGGGTTCGTATATATGCACCATCTCCTTGTCCGACATCGCAAAACACGATCTTTGTACGATCGTCAAAAATGTCTTTTAAAACCGTCCCAACTATTAAAATGGATGAAATAGAAAAAGCCAAATATCCTGCAAGAGAAATTTTTTTTAAAATGCTCATACGTGTATAAATGCAAAAGGCAGACGAGAAAGTAGCTCGATAACAATCATCATATACTTGAGCATACCATACGCGAGGTAACTCGGTACAACGCCAAGCACATAACTTATCTTACCAAAAATAACTGTAAGAAGCCCAATAAACATAATTGGAGCAACCATAAAAGAAACAAGGAGGTTTGAAACTGGGGCAATGAGAGAAATTTCTTTGAAATGGAAAAAAATCAAAGGCGCAGTAAAGACTTGCGCGGAAAGTGAAATACGAAGATCTTGACGGATCGCCTGACTGATTTTCCCATGCAGACTATGCGGTCGAATTATTTCTTTTTTCGCAAACAAAATAATGCCCAGCGTTGCCGCATAGGAGAGTTGGAAAGAAAGTTTACTCACCCATTGGGGGAAAAAAATAAATTGTAAAACAAACGTGAAAAAAAGAATATAGAGTGGTGTTCTTTTTCTTCCTATAACAATTGCTACCATCGTGAGGATGCTCATGCATGCTGCTCTGACTATTGGAGCTTGGGGACGAACAAATAATACGAATAAAATGATGGTTAGCGCCGTAATCAGAATAGATAATTTTTTGCTAAATTGCTTTGTTAAGGCGCTAATCATGGAAGAAAGAATGGTAATATTTGTACCAGAAAGAACGATCATATGTAATAAACCAACAGTTTTGAGCTCCAAATACAATTCCTGCTGCATTTTCGATTGTATCCCAAAAAGCATCCCGTTTAACAAAGAACTATACGGTTCGGCCAAATATCCATTGATTACGGACGTAAAAAAAGAAGGAGAAATCATAGTTCAATAAGCTCTTTTATTTTCTCAAACGTGCTTTCGCTCACGATCTTCTTCTCCAAAAGTTCCTCTAGAGATCCATAGGGTCTCTTAGCAACAATCTTTGACGCGGTAACCTCCCCAACAGCAGGAAGAGTCTCCAATTGTTTTTGGGAGGCAGTATTAATACTGATTTTTTTACCATTATTTCCTTCATTTCGTCCATTTGTTGTGTCCACTAGAGTTGCTTTACGGTCAACGTATCCCTGACTGACTTCATCCAAAGTCGGAATGTATATTTTTTCCTCATCTTGCAAAATTCGTGCAAGATTGAAATTTTTACTGAAAAAATCACGATCGGCATTGAGCGATAACCCACCCGCTTTCACAAGGGCGTCTTTCAAGCGAGAACCTGTGGAGAACTCATGCATCCCGGATTTTTCCACAGCTCCTCCAATATCTATAAACAGAGTATTGTGCTTTTTTTCCTGCGCGTTTTCGCTCACATCCTCATCTATAACGATCTCTTTCTGATTATTCACGTTATTCACGCTCAAAAAAAAGACTGCGGAAACGATTATAAAAAGCGCTGCAAAAGATAACAACAGGAGCTCAATCTTAATTTTTGACACGAAAGAAAAACGAGTTGTGATAAAATCTTCAAAAAACTCCATATAAAATTTAAGGGTAGCAAAGAGAGAGATGTAATGTCAATGACAGACCTGTCAATATGACTATTTCAGGAGGATATTTTTGATTTGTTTGAAAATACTGATGGCTTCAAACCCGATCCACCTTCGCCCCACAATAACCTGTGGCAGACCCGGATCTTCGCGCAAAATATCAACATAATGAGAAAGGACTTCCTGCATTTTATATTCATTTCTTTTCTCTGTAGTAAGAATATCATGCCATTTTTTAAAGAGTTCTCTATATTTCTTTTCCAATTTTGATTTTTGCCATACTTTTTCGACTAGCTCTCCCAAATTGCCAAAAACATGGGTTGATTCAAATGCTTGTACGTATTTTTCTTCTTGTTTGCCAAACACTCGATCACGAAGGGTCCCAATAATTGGGTGAGGTGTTATCCAAAATGACCGATGCCACGGACCTAAACCCCACCCCCTCATCTCGCGGCGGAGTTTATCCCGAAGCTCCCTTTTAACTTCAGGAATTTCATAGGATATAATTCGCCACGCGCCGTCCCACTGATCTTTTACATACCGAAAAAACGGAAATTCAAGACAGAGCGACGTATATCCTTTTTCAGTGAGGCGGTAGTAGGTCTTTCCAGCATCAAGATAATTGGCTACTTCTTTTTGGTTTGAGGTTTCTTGTTTTGAGAGATTAATTTCCTTTTTTTCCACGAGAAGATTTTTTAAAAGACCCGAAAGAGTGCCGCGTGTTTTTTGATTAAATGCAAGATCAAAAACATGTTGAAGTCTTTGATCTATTTCTATAAAATCAAAATAAGAAGAAGACATGAGAAAAAGAAGTAGTAAAATTTTCGTTCGTCTTTCCTTGATCTGCATATGAACAATTGCAATCACTCTAACAGACGGGAAAAAATTTGTCAATACTAAAAACTCCTCAAAACATCATTCTATCAAATAGAAAGATTGACTGCTAAAAAAAAATTGTTCTTCCTTATATTAATATAACGGCCTGTTGATATCAAGGGATTATGAAAGTATTATCATATCAATGCGATTAATAATAAATATACGAACGTTATAATTAATAAAATATTCTCCATTTTATTCCAAACTGACTTTTTTCTTGGTTTTTTTCACCGGCAATGAGCTCTTGGGAAAAGTACGCATGACTAAATAACTATAAGTACCATTACTAGAGGATAATATGCACAATTTACAATCATTTAGAGAGTAAATTATGTTTCGGTAATTATAATAAATATGTTGAAATAATATTATAAGATTATAAATACCATATCTCTTAACTATATCATACTACTATTAAAATACTTCTTGACAAGTGTGTTTCATTTGTTTTATGATGATTAAATGGTGAAGACCCCGTATAATCAAGAAAGAATTGTGGCTTTGTTTAGCCTCTACCTTAATTCGGGAATAAAAAAACAGTCTCTCACTCAAATAACGCTGAAAAATTACCGTTCAGACGCACGACATTTCCTGGGTTGGTTTTTTTTCCATACAAAAAAGACATCTATTGAACTCTTGACGCATGAAGATCTTGAAGCATATAAAAAATACCTTATTCAGTCCACATGTCCTGCCAAAACGCTCAATAGGCGGCTTTCCACTATGCGAAAATTCTGTTTGTTTTGTGTTTCCCGGGAACTACTCATTCACGACCCTTCCAAAGGGATACACAACGTTCCATTGAAGCCCCGGGAACGCGATATTAAGCACATTGTCGAAATACTTAAAAAAGATTCTTTGGAAAAACGAAATCTTCATCATACATACATACAGGATATTGAAGAATTTATAGCATACTGCGTATGATACAAGACCTTTTAAACGATCAAAAAATCAATCTCTACATTGAAAAATTGGAGAAATCAGGGCTTCCTCCTCAAAATATCATCGCCAAGCTCGCATCAATCGAACGATTTATCCTGTGGGCCAAAAGGAAAGGCTATATCACTGATGAAAAAAGACTCATTTTTCTGATTCATAATGCTCAAGATACATACAAAATTCATACATATAATAATACGAACGGGCAAATACTCACACAAGAAAAAAAAGACTTTCAACCTGTTATCAGCGTAAGAAGAAATGGCTTTTTGAACTTTTTTAATCGTGCCGCAGTGATATCTTTTTTTGTCCTCGGACTCATTGTGGCTTCCGGTTTTTTTTTGTTCTATTATTTTGCGCCAAAGCAAATAATCAATACCGCTGATAGAACAAGCTCTGGTAGGACAATCCTTTTCCAAGGCAAACTCACTAATTCTTTAGGAAATACCATAAAAACACGTACAAAAATCGCGTTTACTCTGTACGATCAACCAATTGGAGGAAGAGAAGTATATAAAAGCGGTGAATGTACCATAAAACCAGAACAAAGTGGCATATTTACAAAAACAATAGGCAAAGAATGTGGGGGAGAAATACCACACGAAATTTTTCTGTATAATTCACGTCTGTATCTTGGAATAACTGTCGGAAAAGATACCGAAATGATTCCTCGCCAACAAATTGGTACTGTAGAATACGCGTCAGAAAGCACTAAAGTACAAGGATACCCTGTTGCATCGTATGAAGGTAATATTATTGAGGCAACGGGAGGAGCTACTATAAATACTATCCCAATTATCAATCAATATGGCAATTTGATAATTACGCACAGTAACCCAAAGATATGGAGTACCTCTGGAAATTTTGAAATACGTGGTGAAGCCCTGACGTTCTCAACTGATGAGGGAAGTGCTGGTAATATCAATCTTTCTCCCGATCCCGGAGGAAATACCATTGTGACCGCCGGAAATCTCGGTGTGGGAACGGCACAACCATCATCATTTCCCCTCGAAGTCGCAGGCGGAGTGGGACCGCATGAGGATTCTGTGTATGACCTTGGCTCTCCCTTTCTACGCTGGAATAAGCTGTATGTGAGAGAAATGATCGGTGGCCCGTCAGGAATTCTGGGGTATCTGCAAAGAAACGGCACAAATCTTTCTCCCGCCTCACTCGCAGATAATGTATTACTAGGTGCAACCGCAACCCAATCTGCACAGGTGAAACTGGCCGGGGCAAAAGATGAGAACTCTTTTATCGCAACAGGAAATTTTGGTATAGGGACACGCACACCACAGGAGGAACTCACGCTCTCACCGACTTCATATTTTGTGAGTGAAATGGCTTCGCCCACAAATATCACCGTACAAACAGGATCAGGCGGTTCACTGACTGCAGGCACCTATTATTTCAAGATTGTCGCGTATGACGGAGTGGGAACAACAAGACCCTCTGCCGAAGTATCCTGTAGTATTAATGGTTCATCCCGAACTCGCTGCAGCTTGGGTTGGGATAGCGTAAGTGGTGCCACAAGTTATCGCGTCTATAAAGGAACAAGCCTCGCAGCACAGAATCTTTACCAGAATGTGTCGGGCACATCGTACAATTACGACAGCGACACCGGATCAACTACCGGTACTGTCCCGCAGGTAACAACCGCCTACACGAATAAACTCTCGCCCGAGGGAAATTCATGGATGTTGGGAGGAAATATTGGTTTTGGCACTGCTACGCCAACGAGTGGAAAAATTCATATCAAAGGTTCAAACAGCGTCCTTCTTTTTATCGAAAATACTGGGACGGGAAACAGCCTTGAGGATGATAACGGCGCAAAACTAACTGCGGCTGGAGTTTTCACTGACGCTTCAGATAGCACCAAAAAGAAAGACATCAATGATTTACCCTATGGTCTTTCTGATCTTTTGACACTTCGCCCAGTGCGCTACTTGTGGAGGGAGAGCAACATGCCTGATATTGGTTTTATCGCGCAGGAAGTGCGCGAAAAAATTCCAGAGCTGGTATATGGAGTAGCCGGCAATTTGAGCATGTCATATGGACACATGAGCGCACTGATCGTCAAGGCAATACAAGAGCAGCAGCAACTCATTACGACACTTCAATCACGCGTTGCAGAGCTACAAAATAATATTAGTCGGTCAACTGAAGAAAAAATTGTCTCACCGCTTGCGCAGGTGGAAAAACTTTATACAAAAGAAGCCGCTATTGAAACCATTATGCCCCAAGAAAGCAATATAACAATTGATCTTTCACCTGATGAAAATTCTTCCCAAAATCCACCCCAACTTGCACAACTTATTATAAAAGGGCTGACAGAACAGCCAGTAGCTACTATAGATGCGGAGGGCAACGCGTCCTTGAGCGGCACACTCCAAGCTGAAGAAATCAGTGTCCAGACTGCCACAGCAAGTGCTCTCTATACAGACACCCTCACCGCACAAACTACTCAAACACAAGACTTATCTGCCCAAACCGCCACAATATCAGGTACCCTGACTGCATCAACTATTGAGGCTGGTAATATCAAAAAAATTGAGGAAGATTCTCTTGATTTTAGCAATAAACTCAATGAAATTCAATCTACCCTCGCGAAACTATATGAAGAACCTTTTTATGCCCAATACTCTGATGAGGAAATCGCCCCAGCCGAATCAGTCGTGGCAGAAAATGTGAGTAACAATTCACTAGACAGTCTAACTGTTTTGGGACAAGCAAACCTCTACGACGCCTCAATTGCGCATTCTCTGGTGGTAGGTAGCTTCTTTTTTTCGGACAATTCTCTTCTTTCTCTGGCAAGTGAGCTCAAGTTCAATGCGCTTGAACAGATGAATTTTTTTGAAGGAGCTGTTCTTATCAGCAAAGACGGCAATATAACAACAAATGGTACTATAACTGCTCAAAAAATTAAAACAGATATTGTTGAACCGCAGGGAAATGATTTTAATGTCAAGCTCGCCGCGTCTGATGGAGGAAAGGATGTGGGAAATTTCAAAATTTTAAACAGCCGAAACGATGAAGTAGCAAGACTCACTGCAGATGGAGAGGGATATTTCAAGCAGGGTATCGCCGTTTCCAAGCATCTTACCGCCACCTCATCGGCAAACCTCTTGACCAGTAGTGAAAACTTCGAAGAAAATGGTTTGTATGCACCGGCAATTCAAACCGCAAGCGAAACCGCAGGTGTTGCTATCATACCAGCAAAATCAAGCGAAGTTGTGCTCTATTCATCAAGAATTACCGAGGGATCTCTCG
>C687J35174_10004597_pt1 | contig 18467 bp, 28 predicted proteins | sample RifCSPhighO2_01_FD_35174 | JGI IMG/M metagenome (IMG submission 35174) | reverse complement strand
TTCAGATTTTCAGGAATAGGTACTCTCATCACCAAGCGCAGGGCCCGTTCATCAATGCCCAGATCAATTAATCTTTTATGAACTCTCATCTCAAAGCGCTCCCACGTCGCTTTTCCCTCGCCACATGGAGATCTTCGAGTCGTCACTTTAAGGCGCTTCGTAGGGAGGGGAATCGGCCCTCTCATCTCCACACCGGTCTTTTCCGCAATGTCCTTGATATAAGAACAAACTTCATTAACCTTGTCAATGTCTGTGCTTGCTATTTTGATTCTTGCTTTGGGCATTGTTAACCAGTGTGCTTCATGATAAAGCCAAGCTCACCATGATCCCTTAGAAAGGGATTTACAGTTGCTTCTTGACGAGGTCTATGCACATGCCGGCTGCGACCGTGCTTCCAGAGTCACGGACAGCAAACCTGGACATTTGTGGAATATCCTTCTGCGTCTCTAAGCTCAGTGGCTGTGTTGGCTTTACCTTGATGATTGCAGCGTCTCCGTTCTTGATGAAGTCGGGATGTTCCTTGATGACTTCACCCGTTGCGGGGTTCATCTGCTTGACTATTTCCATAATCTGACATGCGACCTGTGCCGTGTGGATGTGGAATACAGGTGTGTATCCAACCGTAACGACCGTAGGATGGTTTAAAATGACAACCTGGCATGTGAACTCTGTTGCGACTGTTGGAGGAGCGTCCGCTGGTCCAACGACGTCTCCGCGTGCGATATCCTTCTTTCCGAATCCGCGGACGTTGAATCCTATGTTGTCTCCAGGCTCCGCTTCCTGCATCTGCTCATGATGCATTTCTATGCTTTTGAGCTCTCCTGGAACTCCTTTACCTTCCCTTCCCGGAACCGCGATAACCTTCATTCCCACTTTGGCAATGCCTGTCTCGACTCGTCCAACGGGAACGACTCCGATTCCTGTGATGTTATACACGTCCTGGATCGGCAGTCTCAATGGTAAATTTGTTGGTTTTTCAGGCTCTTTTAGACCGTTAATTGTTTCCAGAAGCGATCCTCCCTTGTACCAGGGGAACTTATCTGACTTCTTCGCTACATTCTCTCCTAACAATGATGCAAGGGGTACGAAGGGAATGTTCTCTGGCTTGTAGCCTACGCTTTTCAGGAGCTTCGTAACATCTTCTTTCACTTGGTTAAACACTTTCTCATCATAGCCCTTCATATCCATCTTGTTCACAGCTACGATAAGCTGGTTGACTCCAAGCGTTCTGCTGAGGAAGACGTGTTCCTTCGTCTGCGCCATGACACCGTCATTTGCGGCAACGACGAGCACTCCCGCGTCAGCCTGTGACGCTCCCGTAATCATGTTCTTAATGAAGTCCTTGTGACCGGGCGCGTCAATAATTGTGAAATAGTACTTCTCAGTTTCAAAGCGCTTATGGCTGAGGTCAATCGTGACACCTCTCTCTCTCTCTTCCTTGAGGTTATCCATGATAAACGCGAACTCAAATCCTGCTTTTCCGAGCTCCTGCGCCTTCTCTTTGAGCTTGCGCATTGTCTGCTCGTCAATATTGCCAGAATCATAGAGCAATCTGCCGACAGTCGTTGATTTACCGTGGTCAACGTGTCCGATGAATACAAGGTTTATGTGTGGTTTTGTTTTAGCCATGTTTATTCTCACCTTTGGAGTGTAATTCCACTATGAAGGAATCAAGAGGGGTTTATAAAGGTTTTGGGGCGATACCGAAGCATATTGGGGGGTTTATAAATGAAATGGAGTTAAGGCGTGCTTGACGATTGTGAATTGCGAATTTCTGGTGTTCTTTGGGTGGCGTGGGCGGGACTTTCACTGTCCACATGGATCCAGTTTTGAACCCGCATGAGACGTGGGTCGTCTCGCCGAGGCTTCAGCTCGGCGCACAACCATGTCGTGCGTCCACGCCGATTCCCAGAACGGAAAGCTTTTATACTTCCCTCCTCACATCCTATTTTGACGTGGGTTGTCTCGCTGAGCAGTAAGCTCGGTTTTTATTTTCTTTCAGGAAATATCCGAATTACTTTCGGGAAAAGTGGAAATTATTTACCGATGCCAAAATAATTTCGAAACTCTTTGCAGAAACTGAACTTTTTACATCTTTTTCAGGAGCTTTACGGCCGGGATACGGTACTTATTCACAATTTGGAAGGCATTAATTTGCATGCAGAAAAATCCCTTCATCACGAGAGACTATTTGAGCGAATATGATCCTCCGGCATTGAAGTGTCTCAAGCTCCCCCTCATGCAGTTTCATCATTTCAGGCGAGTCATAAAGCAGTCTTTCATGGATAAGATCAACCTGCCTTCCCTGAAGCGGCCTCCATGTGTTGAAGTCCTGAACGTCCCCCTGATAATGTTCAAATGGCTCCCCGGTCATATCTCCAATGTCAATGCCAATGACATGCACTCCAAGAATATGCAATCCCCTGCAGAGCCATGGCAGGTATTTTGCGCTGTCTCCGGGGCGTACGAATGCGCGACCATTAAACGTGTGCGATCCGCAACCTATGTCAACGATCACTTTCCCTTCTATCTCACCCTGAAGGACGTCCATGATGTGGTAAAACGGCAATCCAAAACCTATTTCGTACCGCTGAGCATACGCGTCTCCCGGATAAAGCTCGCGGAACCTTGCAAACACTTCTTTCTCCAATGCGGCCGTTGTTGCAGCAACACTTGGATTTAATTGATACCCCCGTGTATAATCTATAACTCGCATGGCCTGAAGAAAGTGAATATGAGAATAAAAAAGGAGTGGTTTTTACACTCCCAGCATCGCATCCGTTAATCCCTTGCGGTCCTTAAGCTGCCTGATGACTTTATCCTGGAGCTCTCCAGCGGTGCGCTCAAACACTTGGTCTACAAGGCTTGAATTTCCTCTGCCTCCTGTCGCGCTGCGCAGCTCCGAACTCCATCCAAACATCTCCGCAACGGGAACTTTCGCTTTCACGATAGTTAATACGCTTTCCTGGCTCATCTCAAGCAATTGGCCTCGTTTATTTGAAACGAGCTTAGAAATCTCGCCCATGAACTCAACGGGCGCTTCAATGTGCAATACTTGTTTCGGCTCAAGCATGACGGGAGAAGCGGTCATAATGCTCCCTCGAATGCCTTCGCGCACAGCAGGATACATTTGCGCGGGTCCTCTGTGGATAGCGTCTTCATGCAATTTGCAATCAGTAAGGCTGACTTTCATCTTCTGGCATGGCTCTTTAGCGAGAGGCCCCCCTTTCATGACGTCCTCGAACATATCTAAAACAAGCTCCATGATTTCATTAATATGAACAATGCCGCGAGTTTCATCTACAAATACATTAGCATTGAATACATCCTTGACTTTATCAGCTACTTTTGTCTCCCAACCCGCGTTCACGAATTTGTCACGGATAGTGAGATCACGCTTCTTAAACCGCATCTCAGGTATTTCCCCAGACTTAATCTGGTCGAAAATGGATTCTTCCAGCGGCTCAACCGTGAAAAACAGGTGATTATGCTTATTCGGCGATTTTCCCATCGCTTCCTGTCCTGGTTTTGTGATCGTTTCCCTGTACACCACGATCGGAGGAGAGGTTTTGATGTCAACGCCTTTCTCTTTGCGGATTCTGTTCTCAATGACCTCCAAATGCAGCTCTCCCATTCCGTGCATGAGGATTTCTCCCGTTTCGTCATTTATGTCAATGTGAATTGCGGGATCCTCTTTGTTCACTTGCTTCAGAACTTCGATTAACTTGGGTAAGTCTGCCGGATTTTTTGCTTCGACTGCCTTTGTAATAACGGGATCAAAAATGTGCTGAATCGGCTCGAAGGGCTCGGTGGGCGTTGACGTGATCGTCTCACCCGCAAAACTCTTGACTCCCGCAATGCCAATGATATTTCCGGAAGGGACATTGTCAACAATCTCGCGCTTCGCTCCATTGTAAACGAACACTTGCTGCACACGGGAAGCCATCTTTCCCCGGTTTAGGTAAACATCCATGCCTTTTTTCATCGTGCCCGAGAATAATCTTCCTGCGCTGATCTCTCCCGCCTGTGGGTCAATGACAATTTTTGTAATAACGAAGAACAGCGAACCATTCGGATCGCACGCAACAAGCGCTTTTCCTTCCTCGCTTTCCATCTCTCCGTGCCAGAGTTTTGGAATTCTATATGCCTGCGCTTGATGGGGATCTGGAAGATGCTTCACGACCATCGTTAACACCGCTTCATGGATGGGTGTTTTCTGAGCAAGTGATTTGATTAACGCATCATCGCCGGATTTATACGCGTCAATGACATCTTTTAAGCTGATATTTTTTATCTTCATAAACGGAACGTTCAGCCCCCAGTTATGGAACGCGGAGCCAAACGACACGGAGCCATCCACGACATTCACCTTAAACTTCTGCTTGAATTCTTCAGGAGCGATATGCTCAATGAGCCGATTAACATTCGTAATAATGTTGACAAAGCGCTCCTGCATCTGTTCAGGAGTGAGCTGCAGCTCTTTGATGAGGCGATCGACTTTGTTAATGAAGAGGATTGGCTTAACGCGCTCGCGCAGCGCTTGCCTCAGCACAGTTTCCGTCTGAGGCATGATTCCTTCAGATGCACAAACGAGTACAATGCAGCCATCAACAGCGCGCATCGCTCTCGTAACGTCTCCTCCGAAGTCAACGTGTCCCGGAGTATCTAAGAGATTAACAAGAAACTCTTTGCCATCAACCATGTGAACCATGGAAACGGCAGCGGTATCAATAGTGATTCCTCTTTCCTTTTCATCCTCATGGAAGTCAAGCTTGAGCGCCTTACCCGCGTCATCCTTGCTCATCATGCCCGCGCCTGCAAGAAGATTGTCAGAGAATGTAGTCTTTCCGTGATCGATATGCGCGCAAATAGCAATATTTCTAATATGCTGCGCATCCCCCATAATGCGCATGACCTTGTCAACCATCTTTTCTGCCATTGTCATTCACCTATAGAACATGAATATCATGCACGGATTTGTATGTGTGCAGTTCCTTTGCCGTAAACCAAAGCTTCACTTCAACAGCTGCGTCTTTTGCGTCAGCTGAGGCATGGATAAGGTTCTTGATCGCCTGAGATTTCGTGTCCGCATATGCGAAGCTCACATGGCTGAAATCACCGCGGATCGTGCCGGGTAGTGCGGCTTTCGGCTCTGTTGAACCAACCATTTTGCGAACGTTCTCAATCGCGTTAATTCCCTCAATACATAGCGCGACAACGGGGCCTTCCACGATGAAGTCAAGAAGGAGATTGCGAACTTTTTCCCCCCTCCGGATCGTGATGTCTTCTGTATAGTGCTGCTTTGCGAACTCCTTGTCAATCCAGACCATTTTCATGCCTATAATCTTGAGCCCCACATCTTCAAATCTCGCCAGAATCCTGCCAATAAGCCCGCGCTGGACGCCATCCGGCTTAATCAACACTAATGTTTTCTCAATCATTGTCCTTTCACGTAATGGGCAGTCCACTTTTGTTCGCGCGCTTTTCTCTTGAGCTTGAGCATGTTCTTTTCGCATTTCTTGCTGCAGAAATTCAAAATTTTGGCGTCCTTCTGGACGTACATCATACCTGTGCCCCGCTCGATCGTGTTTCCGCAAAAACTGCATTTTGTCATCGTGTTACCTTCTGCTTTGCGTCAGGTTCTGCGCTTCAATCTCTGTTTCTCTCAGCATTAAGATGTCTCCTATGCGCACAGGCCCTTTGACGTTTCTTCGCAGGATCTTGCTTTTGTCGCGGCCATCGAGAACCTTGCAGCGCACTTGCGTTCCTTCCCCTCGCGCTCCCGTGCGTCCAACAATCTCCTCGACTTTCGCCGGGTACGCCATGGAGAATTCAACTCCTGCCTTCGCTGCGCTGACCTCTTCCTTCTCGTCTGGTCTGCGTTGTTTCTTGATCGCTGCCATTTTATTCAGTTAATCTGGGAAGGAGATGCTTCAGAAGCTCTTTCGCTTCTCCTTCTTGAACGATTGCAATTGCGACGGTTGCCACGTCCATGCCTGCTGCAGCTCCAAGCTCTTCCCGTGAGGGAACTTGAGCGCACGCGATGCCCTTCTCCTTGCAGAGTAACGGGATGTGCATCGTGATCTCCGGAGGGTTCACGTCCTTCGCGATGACGACGAGCTTCGCCGTCTGGCGCTCGATAGCCTTCGTGACCTCATTGCTTCCTTTCTTGAGCTTGCCCGTGGCTTTCGCTACTTCCACACATTCAAGCACTTTATCGACTATTTCCTTTTCCATTGTGGCCTCCGAGGATAAGAATGTAATCCTCACTCATCCCTTGCGGGAATCATCATTCATCGGTTCGTTTGGGGAGTGGCAAGGGGTTTATAAAGGTTGCTCTGTGACGGACTTTACACGTACTATCTCTTGCTGGGCGAGGATTTTGGTTCGTTCTGTTCGCTCAGTGCCTCGATCGATTCGAATGCCAGTGATACCGTTCCCCTAAATTCCGCTGTGCGCTGTTCCAGCCGCTCTTGCGGTGTACCTTGCAAGTGTCGCAGAACAAACGTGAACTCAACGTTTGCGATATCTGCAAATGCCCGAGAACCATACGGATTATTCAAATCATATCCCAATGCACGACAGGACATGGTCAAAGCACCAGTGCTCGACACGATNATATACTCAATAGTGCTGCCAGGATTCATGTTTGCGTTATGCATGAGCGCCTGCACATCCTGGCGAGTTGGGACAACGTATAGTGAAGGCCCAAAATCACTTATCTCCCGCCGAGAATAGTAACTATTGTATTCCGCATCCGTATGGGTGTGAGCAACCACAAGTCTCTGACTCACGGAAAGACCGTGCGCTAGCAGTTGTGTATCAAGTGTCGCAGTAGCATCTCCCACTTGCTCAGTAGCGTTAATCCAGGCATCACATCCAGGAAAGTAAAGCCAGGACGATTCGTGCGCGTCCGTGCGTGCCATCTGCGCCAAGGCAATCAGACCCTCAATGCGCGAGGCCTGTACGAGCGAGCCATGGCCCTGGGAGAAATCATCAGTAGGGATAATCTCTATCGCACCATTATACTGCAGCAGAGTATTCATGAGATCTGTGTGAGAGCCAGAACCCATCTCGTTTATCTGTGCTACAGTTTCAGGCGATTGAGAATGGACTGTTGCGGAATACAATAAACTTGCTCCCAATAGCATTGCGGCCGTGCGTTTCATGCTTTTTGAGAATCAAAAACCGTTTATAAACATAGCATCTTAAACCGTCATCAATATAAAGAAAATCCCCACTTCTCTTTGCATGATACACTATATCGCCCGACTTTTTGATAAAGTGGGAAAAGATGAAGAAGTCGTAGATTGGATTCGCGCATTTGCATCCTCAAAGGAACAGTTTGCAATTGTAAAAGTGGGTGGAGCATCGCTCCAGTCAAATCCTGAAGAGATCTGCGATGACCTTGCAACATTATTTCATCTTGATTTACTTGTTCCTGTGATTTATGGTTGGGGAGATGCACTCACGGCAAGACTTAAGGAACATGGGATTCAATCCGAACGTCATGCATCTGGAGTCAGGGTCACACGAGAAGGCGACATTTGTCATCTTAAAGAAATTGCCAACGAACAGGCGAACATTCTCGTGAATGGACTCGCAGCTCGCGGCATTCCTGCGCAGGGAGTTGATGCAGTTTTTGCAGCCGAAAAGAAATATCTTGAAGGTGTAATCGGAGATCATTTCACAGGCGAGCTTGTTGATGTACATCTCCAGCCTATTCAGGCCTGCATCGCTAAAAAAACAATGCCTATAATTCCTCCGCTAGGGTATTCTCCTGAAGGAATTTTGTTTAATATTAACGCAGACACGGCAGCGCAGGGATTGGTAACACAGATGCGTCCGCAAAAATATATCATCCTCACGAACACGGGAGGAGTATTAGATCGAGAGAAAAAGATAATTCCAAGAATTTCGTTAAGCAACGATTATGAAGAATTAATAAAAGGACATGTTGTGACCGAAGGCATGAGACTCAAAATCGAAGAGGCCAAGGCAGCAATTCAGGAANTTCCCACTCTCGCCGTCCAAATAGCAAGTCCTCAAAACATCCTCATTGAACTGTTCACAAATGAAGGTAAAGGCACGTATATTACAAAATAGGCTACTTATACTTCCTTACCGCCCTGAGAATATCCGCGACTTTCAGCTCTGGCCATGATTTATCCGTGAAATGGATGATGGAGAACATGCTGTCCCAGAGCAGCAACGCAGGGATTTCATGCTTCACGCCCGTTTTAATAATGATGTTCGGAGGAATAAAATAACTTGTGTACAGATTGTCTTTGATCATGGCAGCATTGATCATCTCAGGCTCTATCTTTCCTGCTTTCACTTGCCGCGCGATGATCCTGCACGCATCCACAATCTCCTCTTGTCCATTATAGTTTAGGCAGAGGTTGAGGAAAAAGTCATCATACTCCTTTGTCTGGTCCATAGCCTCCTTTATCGGGTCGACAACTCTTCCCGGAAGGTCATACCATTTTCCCAGGACAGATATCTTGATCCGTTTTTTGTGGATGAGAGCATCCTGAGTGAGCTTAGGCAGGAATTCCACAAGGCTGTCAATAAGCGCCAGAAATTGCTCGGTGTCCCTCTTCATGCGTTCAGGAAGCACAAGAATCGTGAGAATTGTCACATTGAGCTTCACCTGATTTTTTATCAGGTTTGGGATCATGCCGAGACTCTTCTCATAACTTTCCTTGAGTGGAAGATTATTATTCTCAGCGTATGCTTTCACGCCCTCCATCGTAATGGCAATATGTTTAGGCACTTTGAGCTTCAGCTCTTCGGACGGCGCTTCTTTTTCTGGTGTCAGAATATCCTTTACTTTTTCGTGGATGTCCTTTACCGTTTCCTGTACCTTGTCAATAACCATGATGCACCTGCGCAATAGTTACAATGATGACTTCCAAAGCGGGGGAATGTTTATAAAGGTTGTGCATGAGGATTCCCCATGCTTGATGTATTCATCGTCGTGGTTGCGTTTATCGTGCTCTGCGTCGCATCATACACGGATTTGAAAACGCATGAAGTTCCGGATTGGATCACATATGGCCTCATGTTTTTTGCCCTTGCTGTACGTTCCATGGACGCTGTGCTGCAACAGAGCGCATTACCTTTAGTGTCTGGCCTTCTTGGCTTTGGCGCGTATGTTGCGATCGGGTATACTATGTATTATTCTGGGCAATGGGGTGGCGGGGATAGCAAGCTGCTTATGGGCTTAGGCGCGCTCATTGGCATTCCATGGCCAGTCGAGTCGCTTCCCTTCCTGCTTAACTTCTTCATGAATATTCTTGTTGTGGGCGCGCTCTACGCGATGTGCTGGAGCATTGTTTTGTTTTGGAAGCACACGTCTGCATCACTTAAAGTGATGCGCAGGGAGAGGAGCAAAAAACCATTCATGTATACCCTCATCGTAGCGCTGATGATTTCGGCGCTTTGCATCGTCGCCATATTTCTCGTTGATGAGCGCGTCGCGCGCCTCTTTTTAGGAATCCTTGCCATCGTTGCAGCGCTCCTTCCCTATCTTTATCTTTATATCAAAGCCGTTGAGCAGGCTGCCATGATCAAAAAAGCGTCTCCTGATGTGCTGACAGAAGGAGATTGGATTGCCAAAGAGGTTGTGATCAGCGGCAAAAAAATCTGTGGCCCAAAAGACCTTGGGATTACAAAAAAGCAAATCGCTCAGTTGAAGAAATTGTTTAAGCAGAAAAAAATAAAATATGTTATGCTCAAAGAAGGCATTCCGTTTGTTCCGAGTTTCCTTATCGCATATGTTGTCACACTGGCCTTTGGGAATCTATTACTGATGGCCCTTCTGTAAACGAGAATTTATATACTGCATTATGTATAATGCGGTCATGGACTGGCTCATCGTGGGAATTGGTGCTGGTATCGTTCTGCTTTTCGTGAATATTATCTATGCATGCCTGCTTGAGCATCATTTTGACGGCGTGAAAATAGCTACGTTTCTGCTGCTCCTCGCCGTTTCAGCTCCCATGTTCTATATCAGCGTTTTCTATACGCGGCTCCTGCAGCAGTATTCGCAATATACGATGAGCTTTGTTTTTTTTATCTTCTCGTTCTTCTGCGCAGCGTGCATTCTCATCGCGATGATGTACAGTTTTTGGTACGCGCTCCTTCCCCAGCATCCAGAAATGCGTCATTATGAATATCTGTTTGAGGATTATGGTATGCGATGAAGCTGCTTGAGCAAATAATCATCTGTGACTTTCTCAGGTTTAGGCGGCTCCACTTCCTTGGGCTTGAGCTGCACGGTGAGATTCTCTTTAATCCTCAACTCGATCGTTGACATCTCTTCTTCGTTGAGTGTTTTGGGCACCCAGAGGAAATTTAGGCCATCTTCTTCCCTTCGGGGAATGACGTGGACGCATACATGCGGATCTTTCTGTCCAGCGGAAATCCCGTTTTGGATGATGATGTTCGTGCCCTGCGCCTGAAGGCTTTCAAACAGGGCCATGGAAACCTTGTTGGCTTGCACCATCATCTTTCCAAACTCTTCGTCCGGTATCTGCTCTATGATCGCGACATGCTGTTTGGGAATCATGAGCACGTGGCCGGGAATAGCTGGTTTGTGTGGTTGCGCGTATGTGATCTCCTCATGCTCGATGAGCTTAAGGTATTCCTCAAGGCTGCACAGCTTGCAGTCCGTCATCATGACCCTCCGAGTAGATCTGCGATGTCATCAAGCGTGACGTCTTCATCTTTTGTTTGATCTTTCTTCGGATGCTCTTTTTTGGGAGCCTTTGGTTGCGCTTTTCGCGGTGTATCCTCGATGACAACCTCGCGCGGCTCATGTCTTGGAGCTGGAACAGCGCTTTGTTCTTTAGGAGATACCTGCTCCACGGCTACGGGTTGCTCCTGAAGCCGTGCTCCAAGTGATTTCGCGATTGATGGAAGAATATGCTGTTTGACCTGCTGCAACTGCTGCTTGCTCAAGAGTTTTTCAGGGATATCAATGCCCACTTCATCATGCTCTTTTCTCGGAATGATGTGGATCATGAAATGCTGCGCTTTCTGTCCCGCAACAACGCCGTTCGCGATAAATATATTTGTCCCATCCGCGTGCAGCGCGCGCAGCAGCGCATGGCTTAGCTTCTTTGCGGTAATACCTAAATGCATAATCTCCTTGTCAGGAATCTGAGGCATGATCGCGTAATGCTCTTTCGGAAGCAGAAGGACATGTCCGGGATTTGCCGGGTTGATGTCAAGAATGCCTATGCAGTGCTCGTCCTCATAGACTTTCTTCGCCTGCGCCCTTCCTGCAACAATATGGCAGAATATGCACTGTTTCTTCTGAAACTCCCGGAGCTCTTCAGGGCTCATGTTTTTGAGCTTTTCCTTCAGCTCTTCGACCTGCTCGGGACTCATGTCGGCCATTAAATCACAAACAGAATTCGATTATATAAATATTCGCTCGATGAAGAACTTATTTTGGATTTAGTGCGGCTCTTCCTTTCTCTAACGCTGCTTCATGTAACGGGTCTGCAATTACTTCTCTGACTGCTTCAAAATAGGCTCTCCGCTGATCAGGGCTTGCTTGCTCGATATCATGGCGAACCCTCTCAATACCAGTTAATACAACATTTCCTTCCTCGCGGAGCATTGTCTTCAGGAGCATGAAGTACGTCCGGACATCGTGGGGATCAAGAAGTTGAGATACTCCCAGAATATCTCTTTCAAACCTGTAAAGCGGTTCATGTCTTGAGTCCCTGCCCGTTAGTATGGAGCGGTATTTTGCGAGCTGTAAGAACAGGAATCGATCCTGTGCTGGCTGAATCTCGGGCAAAACACCAAGGAGATGCTCATTGTGGGTATCAAGATACCATTTCACTTGGTCTAATGTAGTCCCTGGTCTCAGGGGCTCCTTTTCATAATCAGCGATTGGAAGTTCTCTCAGGAATCTAAGTGCCAACCGTGCTCGGTCTACTTCACCGTACATTAGCTTACTTTGAAACAGGATTTTTCCCAACGTGCTGTACTCCTCATTACGTTTTGCGAGGCCAAGTTGTCTGGCACGCTGAACAATCCTTTCCTGTAACGCATCCCGCAGGGCATTATACTTTTCTTCATGTCGTTCTCTAACCTTGCCAGGAGTTTTCTGAGCAACGCGCATTCCTTGTTCTGCGAAGGCTCTATACGCTGCTCCCGGATCCACGCCGAGAAGCACGCATGCATCAACAATGTCATTGTTTTCTGTGAAAAAATAGCTAAAATCATTTCCAGAAAAAGCCGTAATATCTAAGTGGGGAGGGTCAGCCTGCTGTGTCACTGGATTTTTTGCGCAGACCCATTGATTCGAGCGATCCTGTCCCCTTCTGCCCTTCTTTTCTATCGATAGAAGTCGTAATGAAGTGCTGGCATCCAACGGTTTCCACGCTTCCGCGACTGCATCGTCAACTGACATGGTGTTACAAAACTAACGGTGCATAAGCATTTCGTTATGGATCATTAAGCCCGCAGGAGTATACGATGCTCCAGTATTAAAGTACGCAAGGTCTGTTGCATTTTGCGCTCGCTGTTCCGCTTCTGTTAATGGAGCCCTTCCAAGAAAAGGCGTTTGATTTGAATCAAGTCTCACAAGTTGTCCATCAATAACAGCGACTTCAAGTCCAGTGCAGTCTCTTCCCGTGCCATCTGTTGCAAGAGAAGGATGATTTCCCTGGTAGGCATAACTTTCTTCTATTCTTGATCCGGGTCCATGACCATGGTGAGATACGGCAAGAATGCCATAAAAATTTCCGTCTACGGTTAACTCAGCAAAACCATCCGTTTTATTTCCATTGGAATAGTCAGTAAGTGCATGTATCTCTACCTCACGTCCAGTTTCTTGTCTAAACAAATCAACTGCTTGATCGATTGATAGATTGAGTTGTCCCATCTTACCTCTTCAAGCACACACACGGCGCGTATCCTTTAGAAATTGCCTTGTTTTTCGTTGGAAAGAGAATTTTTGAGCCTTTCTTGATGTTCTTTGCAAAGACACAGTCAGGAACGTGGAATTTCTTTGTCTCTGTGCTGCCGAGGAAGTACGTTGTTTTTTGCGCCTTTTGCTGCTTCATGTCCTTAACTGCTTTGAGCTGCTCCGCCAGCGTCTGTTGTTCCGCAGAAAGCTTTTCAATCTGTTCATACAGTTTAGAGATGGAATTTCCAAGGCTTGTGATGTCTTCGCGCGCGAGCTGGAAGCTCTTCTTGACTTTGCGCTCCAAGATAACGATTTGTTCTGCCATAATAGCTCTATTTTGAAAATAGGGTTCGAGTATATAAATCTTACGGTTAGTTACCACTATATAATGGGTACATTTAAATATGCCTATGCGTAGAAATGGACGCTGTGATCCACGATTTTATCCCCATGGTACACAAACTTAGCGGAAAATACGCCTCTTTTCTTCAGCCAAGGAATGAACAGATAATCATCCTCATTTAATGGTAGATCAAGAATCTTCTCATCAGCAATCCATTCAAGATGGCCTTCGTCAGGATCATGGAGCGATCCTTCAATCCCTTTGCCCGTAAACACAAACACATACCAATCATCGCCCTTGAAATTGACAAATGTAATAAGCCCTTTATACGTCATCACCTTGACCGTCAGCCCAGATTCCTCAAGAACTTCTCTGCGAGCGCACTCCTCAGGTGTTTCACCCGGCTCAAACTTGCCGCCGAGGCCNTTCCANAANCCCTCATGAATGTCGCCCTTCCGCTTATTGCGGTGGATCATAAGCGTTTTGCCGTCGTGCTGGACGTAAACAAGCGTTGCGAGTTTCACAATTGAACAAAATCCGCTTCTTATAAGAATCTTTGCAGCTACTTCAGCACAACAATATTTGTCATGCCCCGACGTTTTCGCTCAATGACGTGCTTGCCTTCGAGCCGGTCAAGCAGCCGAGTTACATACACTTTTGAATGCTGCGTATCGCGGATAATATCGCTCTGATACATGGATCCTTCGTTCTGCTCGAGCAGTTCGAGAATCTTCTTTTCTTCTTCACTGAGTTTGCTGCGATCCACAGGAATGTGGCGTTTCTTTGTCTCCCCTGCCTGAGAGCGGAAGATGAGTACGGATCCAGAGACGAGCATGATCATGCCAATGCCAAACGCCAACAGTATCAGCCAGCTTGTACTGCTTTCATGCGCAGGGCATTCGTCCATGGACAACGTGGGATCATTGGCAACGACCTCGCATAAGAATGCCCCTTCACGGTCGCTGTTGATTTTAACGAAGACGAGGATGAACAAAAGGATGATAGATAGGCCAATCAGTGCAGATCCGAGAAGTTTATGTGTAAGCTCAACCATGTGTGAATTGTTCTGTATTGATTTATATACCTTGTGAAATTGCCTCGTCAATGTTTTGAAGGAATTTTTTTCCATATCCCGTAATTGGCATATCCTAAGAGGCCGATGCTTGCGAGTCCAAGTGNCGGCTGAAGTGGCTCGAAGTACGTCAGCAGTGCGGTCGCTCCAAATAATGCTACAAGAAGCGCGCTGCATAGTGAGCAACTCACTGCAAAAAAACCACCAACCATTCCTCCGCCAGCCGCATAGTCGCATTTTGCTTTTCTTCCTCGCATAAACAGGGCTCTTCCCATGTACAGCCCGAGCAGTGCAGATATCATCGCAAGAATGACATAATCATACCAGTAAATAGGAGTCATCCGCTTGTAGAAATGGTTGGGGATGAGCACAGTCACGACTGCGGCAGCTGCAAAAAATGCGACTCCTGTAACGATGCCTATAATCCACGGAAGCGTATGTTTAAGTGTTTCCAGTAGTCCCTCTTTTTTCATTGTCCTCTCCTCTTGCCTGTATCAGTGCTGTTGATGTCTGCCGTACTTTATACTCTCTTCCCAATCCAGTTGTACACATACGCGTACACAAGCCCTAATACATACCCAAGGATGCCCACGCTCACAAGTCCAAGGAGCACGTTGCCCAGCGTCATTGAAGTTTTATCAATGACAGACACGGATACTCCGTGGAATATGCTGCTGAAAACTGCCTGTACTGCGGCTTGCGGCAATATCCATACCAAAAGAGCACACGCGAGCGACGCAACAGTTCCAGTTATAGCCACCGCGACTCCAACTCTTTGCGGATTAATGTTTTCCATGTTCTTCACCTCTTGTTGAATGCATTCCATACCCCATGAACGCGACGTGCAACACGACCATGAGCACGAGCGCAATCACCGTGTAATTTGCCTGTATTCCCATGAGCGGCAGCACGAGGATGATCAGTAACGGAATTCCGCACGCTAACGCCATAAGCCACATATGTTTCATATCATGCATGCCTTACCACTCCTTGCAGCAATTCACTGCCTTTTTGACTAACTCACCAAATTTGGAGAACATGTTTTTATGCTTTTTCCTTGAAGGCGCCGGTTCTACGGAGACTTCAATGCCTTCGTGCAGCGTATCGGGCGTTGTCATGTTCCACCGAAGCGCCCAGAATAGTGAATACAGATGGTATGACTTGGTGAAGAGGGCTGCAGCATCTTCGGAGTTACCCTGCCCGAGCTGTTTAGTGCCCACCTCCATCAGCCGCATGGACGCGGAGAGAAGGTGCTTGCTGATGCACCATACTTCTCCCTCGTATTCCTTAATCATACGGCCCATGAGCTCCGTGCGCATTTTTCGCACTTCATTCAGTAAAGTATAGTAGCTATCCTTTCCTGTTTTTTGGGCTGTGAAGAAGAGATGCTCCTCTATGCTGATGAGGTTCATAATGCCTATACTCAGGTCTTCATCGCTTGAGAGATCAAGCTTATTGTCCTTTGTCAGCTTCTCCACTTTAATCAGGAGCTTCTGCATCTCCTCTTCCATCATCTCACCATAGTCAGCGCAATGAAGCCAAGGACGAGCAGCACTACGATGACGATCGGTAAGATTGAGAAACCTCGCTCCTGCCCGCTGCCTTCATGATGCTCATGTTCACTACTGCCTCCATGCTTGTGGTGTTTTCCTCCGCAACAATCCATTTTCTCACCACCGGTATGTTCTTATATTCTGATTTGCTATGCCCTGAATCGTAACCGTGAAGCGCGAGGGAGAGCCAGACACGGGGAACGCAATTGTTCCTGATGCGTGATGCCCTTGCAGTTCAGGCGCCCGCGAGGGTTTTACTGTTTTTCCGTTATATTCCAAAGTTGCCGCAGCGTACAAATTGACCGCAGTCAGGTCAACGCTATGGGTGTTGACTGCCAAGTCAAATATGAACTGACCTCCGCGAACACCTTGGGGCGTGAGTTCTACGCTGACATCACCCTGCTCCGTGGTACCCGTACCGATTGTCCGGTACGAGGCCCTTCCCCCTTGAGTTCCGTATGGGTTCACGGTGGCGATGAATATCCCTGCAGCGAAAACGACACCCAGCCCAAGTAAAATCCAAATTCCGATAATGATGAATCGTTCGTTCATTGTGCACCTCCATATTTGATAGCTTCTCCGTGATTGGGATGGAGCATCCGGGCGAGAATACCCTTGGGAGAATAGAGCCTGTGGACGCGAATCATCCAGATCATCATCACGATTCCCGCGATGTTGCTCAGGATACCGAATACTATGAAATATGTTTGATATTGAACTAACACGCCGGCCACTGCTGTCAAGCCAATGAGCGGCAGAACCTCACTCAGGTGATGCGCACAGCAGGCGGCCATAGAAACTCCGGATACGCTTCCGCTTGCAACAACCCCCGATGCTCGAATTCGCCTTATATGCAACCGGGCGTACACAAACAGCCCAACCTGAATGCCGAAGCCCAGCACAAGGAGTAAGATCCAATACCATATGCGTGCAAGTTCGTCCAGCGCATGCGTATAAGAGTTTACTATCGAAAGGAGACCAAAATAAAACAGGAGCAGCATCGTGGCTGCGAAGCCACCCCAAAGGAAAGGTAGGTGTATTGGGATCGGCTTCATCTTTTGGTATTTTTTCATCAGGCACCTAGAGCAGCTGCAGTACCGCAGCAATCATCATAAGCAGGGCAAGTGTGAGCACGGTTCCCTGGAACGGGAGGAGTTTCCCGTATCTGATGTTTGATATTTGCTTGCTCAAATATGGAGTTATCATGACAATCATCGCTCCAAGGAGTGAAGCAATCAGCGGAAGATTAATCAGGTATGTTTTATTGAGGAGCGATCCATAGTCTCCCGCGACAGCAACTAAAACCGGGTAATAATCCGCAGGTGTCTTTGTCATCAGGAAAGGGAGCAGAGGCAACACCGTCGTAATAAACGAAATCAGGATGATAATAGGATTTTGAAGGGGAATGAATGTTTTTTTAATCATTTTCGTGACTACCCAGCCCATGCTGACTGCGAATGCTCCCACAAAGAGCGCAACCACAATTCCTTTAACTCCGAGCCAGAGTGCTCCACCCGCAGCGGCAGCAGCTCCCATCGTGCACAACGGACAATGCGCGTGCAGCGAAGGCAGGGTGAACAGCAGGGTGCTGAACAAGGCAATCATTATTTTTTTCATGAGAGCTCCGAATGTAAACAGGAAAAGAGAGCGATCGTGCTCTCCTTTCTGCCTTTAGATGCGCATATACTCCTCATATGATCCATCGTTTTGCACAGCATAGACTACAAACGGACCTTCCTTGTTTCCTGGCATACCCGGAGATCCATACGGCATTCCCTGCATAGCTATCCCCTTAATGCCGGGTTTTTCCGCGAGCATCTTTGCGATTGCCTCAGCGGGAACATGTCCCTCAACAAAGTAGCCGTCCACAATCACTGTGTGGCAGCTTCGCAGCGCTTCCGGCACGCCGTACTTGTCTTTGATGCTATCAGCGTCGTTGACATTAACCACTTCAACCTTCATGCCCTTTTTTTGAGCGTAGGCGCCATATGTTCCGCAGCAGCCGCACGTCAACGTCTTATACTCCTGAACGACTTTGCCCTGAAGGATGGGATCTCCTCTGGAAGGGAGAGCCGTCCATGCAAGTCCGACTATAAGGATAAGTACCCCAACTCCGATGTAGTAGCGTGCTTTCATGGTTCTGCTAACATCCTCCGACCATCTGCGGTCGCGCGGGAGCAGCTGCTGGTTGCTTTGGCGCTGAAGTGGCATATGCTCCTACGCTTCCTGCACCCGCATCTGACTTTATGGCCATAACCTGAATCGTCTGCACGACTGCGAATAGGAAAAGCAGGCAGACCATTCCGATTATGATATATGTAAGCTGGGGGTTTCCTTTGCTTCCCTGCTTAACGTGTTCTGAATGTTCTTCTTTCATTTTTTGCCTCCTCAGCATCCGCCAACCATACTGCCACCGCTCGCGGCGCCTTTTTCTGCACCGCGGTATTTATTGCTGGCGATGTTAATAAAGTTGAGCTCGATGCCATTCTGTTTCAGGATAGCCGCCTTCTGACTCATAATATCCGGAAAGAAGAGCGTCTTCCATTTCCCGACTTCCTCTAGAATCTC
>C687J35174_10004579_pt1 | contig 18501 bp, 16 predicted proteins | sample RifCSPhighO2_01_FD_35174 | JGI IMG/M metagenome (IMG submission 35174) | reverse complement strand
ATAAGTATTTTTATATCTTGCCTTAGAATAGTAGAATAATAAAATAGTAATTATCTGCTCTTTTCTTTGGCCTTTTCGGGCATTTCCGGCTCAGCTGCTTCCCCCCTGAATTGGGGGATTTGAATATGTTTGGGAAGATTAAATTCCTCTTCAAACTGCAGGGCCTTAACAGTGCAGCGGGCCATAATAAAATTAAATAAGGATATTCTTACCAGGTCGGGGATTTTTTTATCTTTCCACTTTTTAAGAACATCAGAGGCAGATTTTTTATCCATAGCCACAAGAACATTTCCGTTAAAGGAGAGTTTAGCTATATCCTTCTCATACGATATTTTAAGCTCAAAACTGAAGCTTAGAGCTTCTTCATTCCTGAGAAAGTCTACTTTAGCCGGCTGGATATCTTTAATGTTTATTCCGGTATTAACTGAAAAATTGTTCTGGGGCTCAATAAGCTTTTCTGCAAATTGCTTTGTAAGGCCGAATCCTATAACTTTCATTAGGATGGTTGGAAGAATTGCTTTTTAAAGTTTGTTGTAGCAAGTATCTCTGATGAATAGTATTATATTCAATAGAATTAGGGTTATCAATAAATAGAACACATTAATCAATCTTGAGACGATAACGTAGTATAATTATTCCTGATGGTAAGTATTATAAATTGCCTATTAATGCTTATCTTATAATATTCACATTAACTGCAGGCTTCTGAACTTATTGCTAATTTATAGCTGTATCAGAGATACTGAATAAATAAGGAAGATATTATTTTATATTTTGATAACAATAACTTAAACTAAATCTTCTTCAGAAACAACAACAAAGTCGCCGATAGCAATTATAGAATTATAAGGTATGAGAATTTCTTTGGATTGTGTAGATTCCAAGTTCAGGTTTTTTGTGTAAGGGGTAGGATCTTTAACAACTAAATGAATTAATTCTCCTGTTCTGGTTTCAAATGTAATATCCTTAACCATCCCTAATCTCTTACCCTCTTTCGTTACTATGAGCTTGCTTAGAATAGCGCTGAAAGGCTTCTTATCAATTGCCATAAGCAATTAATAATGAAATTCTTTATAAACTTTTCTACAGTCAATAATGTATGATAATTGGAGGAGGATGCATAATAATTAGTGGGGGGAAGGTGTTATTAATGAAGAGAAAAAATGTGAAGTTCTTCAATAATCAATGGTCAAACCCGGGTGGAAAAATAGAAGAAGGAGAAACAATAAAAAATGGAATAGTAAGAGAGGCAAAAGAAGAGTTAGGAATAATAATAAGTTTGAAGAAAAATTTAGGGGTTTATAAATGGAAGATAGAAGAAGCAGAAGAAGAATTTAGTGGATATGAAGCAGAAATAACAGAAGGAGAACCAAAGATAATGGAGCTACATAAGTGTGAAGCATTAGAATGGTTTGATATCAACAATTTGCCTCATCCTTTAGCGCCTTATACAGCTTATTACCTTAAAAATTTAGGTTATTGAGTAATATAGACCCTGACCCCTTTGTTTCTCATAGAAAACTTTATAAAATGAAAGTTGGTTTTCTTTTTTCTTTTTTTGTTTAAAAAGTTTTATATTATATATTATATATATTAAAATAATTATAATATAATATAATATAACTTAGAATATATATTAGCTTAATATTTCCACAGGAAGAAAAGGTTAACTGTTATTTTTTAATTTTATCAGATATAAACTAAAAAATACCTTTTTTCAAGGAAATTTTTTGTTATTATATGGTTTCCATAAGAAATAGAGGTGTGAGATAAGAAGGGGAGATAGTGAGATAAAAGGGTGAGATAAATAGGATAAATATAAGTTGTTACCATATTATAGAGTATCTAAAGTTTTATAAAATGAAGAAATGGTTGAATCTAATCTATTTTAAAGAAAAGAGGTAAGAGGGTAAAAATGAGTGTTGATAATATTTATAATATTGATAATAGCGTAATTAATAATCAGGAAGTAAAGAGGGGTGTTAATAATATTAATAATAGAGAAATTAATAATGCAGAGATAAAAAGTAATGTTAATAATATACTTAATCAGGAAATAAAAAGTAATGTTAATAATCTAACTAATTGGGAGATGGAAAATAGTTCTAATAACCTAATTAATCATGGGATAAAAAATAATTCTGATAATATTAATAATCAGGGAATGAAGAGCAAAATAGACCGGATTTTTGATTCTTTTGCTAAGGAAAGTATATTTCAAGATAAGAGCCACTTGCAGACAAAGTATCATCCTGATGAAATAATTCACAGAGATGAGCAGCTTGAGCAGGTTGCAAGCATTCTTGCACCTGCTTTGAGGGGGGAGAGGACAAGCAACTTATTTGTTTACGGGCAGACGGGAAGCGGTAAGACTATATGCATTAAGTATATGAAGGAGCAACTTTTAAACAAGGCTAAAAAATTAGAAATTCCCCTTAAAATAGAATACTTAAACTGCAAACTGAAAAAAGTTGCAGATACGGAATATAGAATTCTTGCAGAACTTATTAAAAAGATGGGGGGAGAAGTGCCTGCTACCGGGCTTCCAACAGACCAGGTTTATAATAAATTTATAGACCTTATTGAATCAGAAAAACAAACATTCATCCTGATATTGGATGAAATAGACCAGGCAGTCAAGAAAATATCCAGTGATTTCTTATATAATCTGACGAGAATGAATTCTGAGCTAGATAAAACAACATTAAGCATAGTAGGGATAAGCAATGATCTAAAATTTCTGGACTTGATTGATCCAAGAGTGAGGAGCAGTTTGTCTGAAGAAGAAATTATTTTTCCGCCGTACAATGCCCTGCAGTTGCAGGATATTCTAAAGAAAAGAGCAGATGTTTCTTTTAAACAGGGGGTTTTGGGAGAGGGAGTTATAGCTAAATGTGCAGCGTACGCTGCGAGAGAGCATGGAGATGCAAGAAGAGCTCTAGACTTGCTAAGAGTGGCAGGAGAAATTGCAGAGAGAGCCGGAGAGAGTGGAATAGATGTAAAGCATATTGATATAGCCAATGAGAAAATAGACAAGGATAAAATATTAGATATAATCTCCTCTGCTCCTAAGCAGTTTCAGATAGTTCTTCTTGCTGCACTGGAGTTGATGAATAATAAAAGACGGGCCCAGAACCAAAAAAACCAGAAAATTTTTACAGGAGACATATACAATTTATATCAGGAACTGTGCAGGAAGAGCAGGAACGAAATACTTACTCAGAGAAGGGTGGGAGATCTGATAGCCGAATTTGACATGCTTGGATTGATAAATGCAAGAGTAATAAGCAAGGGAAGGTATGGAAGAACCAGGGAGATTAAGCTTCTCATTCCAGAGCAAATAATACCAAGAGCGAGAGAAATAATAACAGACAGCCTGAACTTTTGATTTTTTATTTAATATTCAAAAGTTCAGACGGGCAAGGTACATTCAAATTATTGAGATATAGTGAAAGACATAAATAATTAACCAAAATAGCATGTCCTTTACTTAATAGTCAATGATTAACGGTTCAGCTATTAAAGTATCCAGAGTATGTAGTCAATGATTAACAGTTCAGCTATTGAGGTATCCAGAGTATGTAGTCAATGATTAACAGTTCAGCTATTAAAGTTCCCAGCTATAGTTTTGACAAATAATAACAAAATGTTTAACAAATTAAACTCATTTGAAAAATGGATCAAAGAATATTAAAATTTTGTCTTGAGAAAGGAGTTTTGGTGGATTCTGAAGTATGCCAGGTTCTTGAAAAAATAGGGAATTTAGAAGCCGTTAAAAAGATAATAGAATCTTTTAGCGAAGGGATGAATCAGAAAGTTATAACCAAATCGAGCCTTTTGAAGAATTCCCAGCAGCTGCAGAATGCTTTTGGGATGGTTGTTGGAAAAACAACAGTTGAAAAGATATGGATAAGTTTGGGAATAAATATTGAATTGTCTAAAGAACGAAAGGAAATTGGTATTCTCGAAGAAAGCCCGGCGAAAGAAATGATTATCAATCAGATAGATGAGGCGGCGGGTGTAGGGGAAATTAAACAACCATCCGGCTTGGAAGCGCCGGGAGATAAGTTATTATCTGACACGCAGAGCTTGAATAGAGTAAGAGTTTTGGCAGTGTATGGCGGGCTGGCGAAGAAGGTAGAAGTTGATGATTTTGTAAAATACTTTCGTACGAGATTCAACGGAATAAAAGGCATACTCCAGCAGAGGCAGGGACTAAATAACCTTACTTCCATAAATAAAATAGGGCTTAAGAGACAGGAACTTTCTATTATCGGGCTGGTTTATGACAAGAGAATAACGAAGAACAAGAACATGATTTTAGAAATGGAGGACAACACCGGAAAAATAAGCGTGCTGGTCAACAGGAACAAGGAGGAGTTATACAACTTGGCTAAAGAGATCCTCCTTGATGATGTTATCGGAATTAGGGGAATGGGAGACAAGGATTTTGTTTTCGTTAATGATATATTTTATCCAGATTCACTCATAGAAGACAAATTAAAGATTGATGAAGATGAATCGGCGGCATTCATATCAGATATTCATGTAGGAAGCAAGATGTTTCTGAAAGACAATCTTTTGAGATTTATAAATTGGATTAATGGAGGGCTGGGGGAGGAAGAGGAGAAAAAAGAGGCCCTGAAGGTCAAATATCTGTTTATAGTTGGGGATACAATTGACGGGGTGGGAGTTTATCCTGCCCAGGAAAAGCTTCTGGAGCTGCCGGATATTGAAGAGCAGTACAAAGAGCTTGCAAAATACTTAAAGATGATAAGAAAGGATATAACTATCATTCTCTGCCCGGGACAGCACGATGCGGTAAGAGTAGCAGAGCCGCAGCCCCCTGTGGGGAGGGATTATGGGGCGGCATTATATGACTTAAGTAATTTAATACTGGTGAGCAATCCTTCTCTGGTAGAAATAGGAATCGGCAGGAGCAAAGAGAAGAGAGGATTCAGAGTTTTAATGTATCATGGGGCGAGCTTTCATAATATAATCAATGAAATTGATGAATTGAGGCTGGGAAGGGCTCATGATTCGCCGACGAAAGTTATAAAGTACCTTCTTAAAAGAAGGCACCTTTCCCCAACGCATTCATTCAACCCATATATCCCTCATCATGACAGGGATCCTATGTTTATTGATACAGTTCCAGACATAGTTGCTACGGGGGATTTGCATAAATTGGATATTGATGTTTATAATAATATTTTGATGATAGCCTCTTCATGCTGGCAGTCAATAACGCCCTTTGAAGAGAAAATGGGAAATCATCCGGACCCCTGCAAAGTGCCTGTGTTTAATATGAAAACAAGAAAGATGAGGGTGCTTGATTTCAGCCAGGCCTGATAATTTTGTTTTAATAAACATGCTTTGAGAATATCGTTTGCATTAAGAAAATAAATATACTTTGAAGCTATTGTCTGCATTGAGGAAATAATATAGCACAAGACATTATAGGGAAATACTAAAGTCATGGGATATATCCTGAAAAGATAGCATAAATATCTGCAATAACCCACCATAACAATTATTATAAATTGCTGAGGAGAATTATCAACCAATAATTAACATGAGCAATAAATAAAATGAGGTTATAAATTAAATGTGCTGTTAACGAATATTAACTGATAATTAACCCAGATAATAAATAAAGAATGGTTATAAAATAAAAGTCTTACCAACCAATAATTAACATGAAAAATAAAAGTCTTACCAACCAATAATTAACATGAAAAATAAACAAAATGGGGTTATAAACTAAATGTGGCATTAAACCATATTAACTGATAATTAACATGAGCAATGAAGAATACTTTGCGGAGTTACAAGACAGAGTTAATCTTTTGTATGAGATAGCAAGAGAAGCAAGAGCCAAAGGATATGATCCTGTGGGGGAAGTGGAAGTTAAGCTGGCGGCTACTCTTGCAGCTAAGGCTGTTGGATTAATTTCAACAATTTATCCCCAGATAGACAAGCAAGAGATAGTAAACAGAATAATGGAGCTTGAGAAGGAGTATGGGCAATTAGCGCCAGAAATTTCTTTTAAGATAGCTGAGGAAATCGCAAGGCAGAAATTTTGTTCTTTTAGCAGCCAGTTAGAAGCAATAGATGCAGGAATAAGAATAGGCTTCGCGTATAGCACGCTTGGAGTGGTAAGCAGCCCCATAGAGGGGTATACTGCATTAAAGACTAACAAGAATGAGGACGGCGGAGAGTACTTTGTGCCCTACTTTTCAGGACCAATAAGAAGCGCCGGAACAACAGCATCCTGCGTAGTGCTGATATTAATTGATTACCTCAGGGAGGCATTTGGATATGCAAAGTACAAGCCGACAGAAAGAGAAATCAAGAGAACAATAGCAGAGATTTATGATTATCATGAAAGGATTACTAATTTACAATACCTGCCTACTGAAGAAGAAGCGGAGTTTTTGGCAAGGCATCTTCCAATCCAGGTTTCCGGGGAGCCTACAGAAGACAGGGAAGTTTCAAATTACAAGGATCTTAAGAGAGTGGAGACTAATTTTATAAGGGGTGGCTTCTGCCTGATTCTGGGAGAGGGGCTGGCGCAAAAGGCCCAGAAAGGCCTGAGGATTTTGAGAAAGCTTCAGAAGAGTGGATTTAAAATTTCTGAGTGGGAATTTCTTGAAGAGTATACTTCTCTTCACAGGAAGAGAGATGAGGGAAAGAAAGAATTGTCGCCCACATATATTAAAGATCTGGTTGCAGGGAGGCCGATATTCGGGCATCCTTCTGCATCAGGTTCTTTTAGGTTCAGGTACGGGAGGAGCCGGTTTGGAGGGTTTTCGGCAGCTTCAATACATCCTGCTACCATGGCGATTGCGGCAGGATTTATATCCATAGGAACCCAACTCAAAGTAGAAAAGCCAATTAAAGGATGTGCTGTTACTGTTTGCGACAGCATTGAGGGGCCCATTGTTAAATTGTATAATGGTAGTGTAAGGAGAGTGAATAATATTGAAGAGGCAAAGAACTGCTATAAGGATGTTGAAGAGATTATTTATCTTGGAGACATTCTCTTTTCTTTTGGAGATGTATTGAATAGAAATCAGCCTCTTCTAAAGCAGGGGTATGTCGAAGAATGGTGGGCTCTTGAAGCAAAGAAAGCTGTTCCTGCCCTGAACATAGACTCCTCCAAAGTGTCTTTTGATGAAGCGGCAAAGATGAGTGAAGAGTATAATATCCCGCTTCATCCAAAGTATATTTATTATTGGACGCAGATTGATTACAGTTTATTTTGCTCTTTGCTTTATTGGCTTGAAAACAGTTATATAGAAAAGAAGATCATACTTCCTTATTCCCTTCCGCAGAAACAGCAGTTTGCCGAAGGCAAGAGGGCGCTGGAATTGCTTGGCGTGCCACATGAAGTTGCCACGGAGAATGTTGTGCTTAAGGAAGAGGAGAGCAAGGCATTGCTTTATAATCTCGGAATTTTACAGGATATTCTTGAAAATAACCAATATTCTCTTAAAGAGGATATAGCACATCTCAAGCTGAAAGTAAATCCTTCCATGCAGGTTTTGGATATAATTAACAAACTGGCATTTGTGCCAATAAAAGACAGGGCAGGGACTTTTATAGGGGCCAGGATGGGGAGGCCAGAGAAGGCAAAGCTCAGGAAGCTGGTTGGAAGCCCAAGCGTTCTCTTTCCTGTCGGAGAGGAGGGGGGAAGGTTCAGAAGCGTGAATGAGGCCAGCGAGAAAGGAACTATAAAAGGGGATTTTCCAATTTACTACTGCAATAATTGCAGGAGGGATACTATTTATGCAAGATGCGAGGGCTGTGATAAAAATACGGAGCAGAGGCATTACTGCCGCGACTGCAGGGAGATTATTTACTCCAAGAAGTGCGGCAAGGAAGGGCATAATAATATTACTTCTTATTTGAACAGGAGAATTGACAGCACGAACTATCTTGCAGCTGCAGCAAAAAAATTAGGAATGTCTGGCAAGGATATCCCCCATTTAATAAAAGGAGTCAGGGGAACGAGCAATAAGAACCACTCTATGGAAAATCTGGCTAAAGGAATATTGAGAGCAAAGCACAATCTTAGTGTGAATAAAGATGGAACTGTGAGGTATGATGCTACCGAGCTTCCAGTAACCCACTTCAAGCCGAAAGAGATTGGAGTGAGCAGCAAGAGGCTTAAGGAGATGGGTTATGAAAAGGATATTTGCGGCAAGGAATTAACAAGTGATGAGCAAATTCTGGAGATAAAACCGCATGATATAATCCTTCCATCGTGTCCGGAGTCAAAAGATGAGAAGTCCGAAGAGGTATTCCTGAACATAGCCGGATTTATTGACGAACTTCTTGTTAAAATGTATGGAGCAAAGCCCTTTTATAATATTGAAAGGAAGGACCAGCTTGTCGGGCAGCTGGTCGCCTGCATGTCTCCACACAACTGCGCAGGGGTTTTGGGAAGAATAATTGGATTCAGCAAGACTCAGGGATTGCTTGCGTCTCCGTTTATACATGCGGCTATGAGGAGGGACTGTTTTGATTATAATACCAAGCTTCCAATTTATAATGGTCAACAATGGAATAATATAAAAATCGGAGAATTAGTTGAAAAATTAAATCCAATAAATATTGTTGATAATTATGGGACTAAAGAGATAAAAGTAGAAAATTATAAAACTGTTGGATTTGATAATGAAAATAATCTATCAATAGTTAGTATTAACAACTTTACTAAACATTCTCCCAGTAGAACAATTAAAATAAAAACTGCAACAGGAAAAGAGATTACTACCACAGAAAATCATAAATTTTTAGTTAAAGAGAATACAATTAAAACAGCATTTGCATCTGGTCTGAAAATCGGAGATCTTTTAATTTTACCAAGACTAAGACCCCTCTTTAATAGGAATAATTGTAGAGTTAATTTCTTGGAAAGCTTTTCTAAAATAAATGATATAGCAATCAATGATATAAACAAAAAAGGCGGCAAGGATATGGGGCTTAAACAAGATACTAATTTTATTTATGATCCAATAATTGAAATTTCTGCCGAAAAGGAACAAATAACTTATTGTTTAAATGTAGAGAATCATGTAGTGTTAGCTAATGGAATTCTTACACGCCAATGCGACGGCGATGAAGCCGCGGTCATGCTGCTTCTTGACGTCCTTTTGAATTTCTCAAGAGAATTTCTTCCGGCGCATCGCGGAGGGACGCAGGATGCGCCTCTTGTCCTTAATTCCAGGCTGAGAGCAGGAGAAGTTGATGAGCAGATTCTTGATTTTGAAGTAGGTATGGAATATCCCCTGCAGTTATATGAACTTTCAGAGAAGGGCGCACACTCTTCGGAAGTGCAGGTGAAGACTATCAGGGATGTCCTAAAAAAAGGAGAAGATGCATTTTCAAATATAGGATATACTCATGAAACAGACGATATCAACAAGGGCCTTTTGAATTCTTCCTATAAATTCCTTCCGACGATGCGTGATAAAGTAAACAAGCAAATGGAATTAGACAAGAAAATAAGGGCTGTTGATGAATCAGACGTTGCAAGGTTGATAATTGAAAGGCACTTTATAAGAGACATAAGGGGAAATTTAAGAAAGTTTTCACAGCAGACATTTAGGTGCGTTGGATGCAACGAGATTTACAGGAGGCCGCCCCTGGTTGGAAAGTGCCTGAAATGCGGGGGGAGGATCATATTTACTGTTTCTCATGGAAGCATTGTAAAATACCTTGAGCCGGCTCTTGAATTGGCGACAAAGTACAATGTTTCTCCCTATATCAGGCAGAGCCTTTTTTTGGCCAAGAGTTATATTGAGAGCATATTTGGGAAAGAAAAGGATAAGCAGGTTGAGTTAAAGAAATGGTTCTGATTTCATGAAGAACCACTTCTTCGGTAGTGCATTGTTGCATCTACGGGTGTTTTAAGAGACATTTAAAACGGCCAGTACAGCCAAATCGTCGGAAGTATTAAAGCGCCCATGAGGGTTGTTCTTCTGATATCTAGAGACATGCATAATAAACCAAGACAGGCGGAAGTTATGAAAACTAATAATCCCACAAATCCTGAAAAAATAATTACAAATGCAGTAATTATTAGCAGTATAGCAATTGATAAGTAAGAGTAATTAATGCTGCCGATAATCTTGGAGAGCCTCTTGGCAATGAAAATCCCTATAGCGAAGGAGATAATGCCTGCAATTATTACACTGATGAGCACAATTGTTAATTGATAAGCTGTGATGTTTTTTAAAACCTCAAGAATAACCGCTGCTGAACCAGTCCTGGCCTTGCCAATGAGGAAGACGGCAAGGAAAGAAAGGCCCATGACAAGAACATTAGTTCCTCCAATCAAAGAGAGGAAGCCCTTAGGATTTTTATGATCGTCAATCATTGAAGAGCCGATAATCACTGCCTGGCTGGAGCCCATTCCGGGCATGAAGGCAGGAATTGGAGAGGAAATAATAATTGTTTTAAAAGTGGAAAGAGATTCTTTAAAACCCAGTTTCCACGCATTGATATGGCTGGCAATCTGCTTTGGAATAGCGCTCCTGTCCAACAAGCTGCCGATAATAGTGGAAGCCCCGAATAATCCTGAAAGAAGCGGGAGAAGAGATTGATTAACAGACAAACCGAGTGTGCCTGCTCCAAGGAAACCTGAGAGCAGGAATATGAAGAGGGCAAGGACTTTAGAGCTTTGGGAAAGAATAAGATATAGAGAAGCGAGAATAAGGATTATCCAGACGACATTTAACAGGTAATTATAAATTTTTGGCATGACTAAGATGATGACCGGAAGCAGTAGTACTAATGCTATGAGTCCTATAAGCCCGCCCCTCATGGCGTGAACAATAGCATCAAAGCCCCTTCCCACGAGCAATAGGCGATGGCCCGGAAGAACGGATAAGCCACTATCGTCGTTAGGAGTGCCGAGAAAAACTCCGGGAATCAAATCAAGAAAGGTGTGAGTTATGGAAAGGGAGGAAACAAAGACCGCAATGCTCAATCCGTCAGCAAAAGAAAGAACGGGATAAGAAAGAATTATGCTTCCAACAAGATTAATATGCAATCCCGGAATAAGTCCCGTAATAATTCCGATAATAATGCCAACAAAGAAAGCTAAAAACAATTCAATCATCCAATACCTCCAGTATAATGCCTATAACTAAAGCCAGTAATAGCCCAATCATCTGATATCTCCAGTATAATGCCTATAACTAAAGCCAGTAATAGCTCAATCATCTAACACCTCCAGCTTCTCCAAAAAGAGAGAGCCGTCAAATTCCCTTATAATCGCCGAGACATTATTATTAATTATAGAAGGCTCAAAGTTGCAGGAATCGCAGTAGATGATTACAGTGCTGTTTGAAGAATTGATAACTGAAATGGATGATATTGAATAATTAATAATTATACTTTTGATTTCCTGAGCGTTAAAATTGTTTATAAAAAGCAATGCTAAGATACCTATAAGCGACAGAATAAGGTATAAACTGGTGAGTTTGCGCATGGTAGTAAGAGAACAACCCATAAATAATACTTTCTATGCGTTCTGACGATAAATCCTCTTCTATAAACTTATAAATAGGAAGATATTGTCATTTTCATGCCCAAGAGAAAGAGGAAGCGCGGGATTTTTAAGAAGGAATTTAAGAGGCAATTAAGGTATGGGATAACTGCAGCAATAGGGTTTTTAATAGCTTATGCATGGAAGCAGCCATTGCTGAGATTCTTCCAGGCTTTATCAGAAAAAATAGTTAACAGCACGATAAGCTATGAAGTTGATATTGTGGCAGCGTTAATAATTACAGTATTGGGAGTAGTGGGAATAATATTCTTGACAAGATGGCTGAAATAAAACTATTTCGTCCTAAACTCAACAACATCCAAATCTTTAAGCTGATGTTTCAGACCTACGCCCTGGCCCGAAAACTTGCTGCTGGGGCCCCAGATGCGTGTTTCCTTAATGTTTTTTGACATGCCATGATAGATTTTTTCTGCCAAATCCTCCACAGCAGAGTTTGGCTTCATGATTATGGGAGTTTCACTTCTTTCTTTGTGAGGCTCTTTGGTGTAAATTCTCATTATATCAAACTTCTCAAAAATCTTCTTTTTCAATTCATTAAGATTTAAGGCATTAACACAAGAAAACCTGATAAAATCCTGCCTGAGCATCATGAGCTTGGCTTCTGTTTTTCTTGCAGCATCATAATCCATTAAGTCAGACTTATTCCATACAATGAGCCTCCTGCCGATAGTTCTCTCAAGATAAGGAGAAATCTTTGACAGATCATCATAAGAGTTAATGACTATCAGAATCAGATCTGCGCTGTTAGCAATGCTCTTGTCAAAAGATTCATGGTTGACGGCAGGGAGGTCAATAATCTGTATTTTAACGCCGTCATAATCCATCGTACCAATAACAGGTTCTATAGTTGTAAAACCATAATCAGCAACAGGAGATTGGGCATTAGTAAGAACGTTAAGAATTGAGGACTTCCCTGAATTAGTGAAACCAACGAGAACGGCTTGAGGGCCTTCTTTCCTAATAACTTTAGCAGTGGATTTGCCGACGCTTCTGGATTTTTCCTTTTTATCGCGAAGCTTGATCAGCCTAGTTTTAAGCTCTGCAAGCATTTTCTCGCTTGATTTGTGCCGCGGACAGAACTTAATCATTTCCTGAAGCCAGAATATTTTCTCGTCAATATCTTTGGCTGCTAAGTAATTACTCTGGGCCTTTCCGTATTCTGGGCCGGCGTTTGTGGATGCCATGAATAATGAAACAATGAATGATATTTAAATAATACTTTACTGGGGGTTATTATGGACATGGAGAAATACTTTGGCCGGCAAGCTGATATTGTAGCAAGAGCGTTATTGGGTGATGTTTTAATTAGAAAAATTGGCAAAAAGATAATGAAATCAAGAATTGTTGAGACAGAAGCATATTTTGATGAGAAAGACCCGGCAAGCAGGGCAGTGAAGGGAGGAGATTTAAGAGAGACTATGAAGATGAAGCCCGGAACAATATTAATTTATGGCATTCATCAGCAGTGGATGCTAAATTTTGTTACTGGAAGGAAAGGGAGAGCACAGGCAGTATTAATAAGAGCGGTTGAGCCGATAAATTACAAGGGAAATACGAGAGGGCCTGGAAGGCTGACTAAAGTGCTAAAGATTAATAAGAAATTACACAGAAAAGACTTATCGGATATTAGTGAGATTAAAATAATTCCTAAACCCCTGCATGAAAGAATTGAAGTGGAAACATCAAAGAGGATAGGAGTAACTAAGGATTTGGAGAGGCATTACAGGTTTTATATTAAAGGAAATGAGTGGGTGAGTAAGTAAAAATGAATCTCGGTATTTTATATTCCGGAGGAAAGGACAGCAATTATTCGATGTATTTAGCGAAGCAGGCAGGACATGAAATAATCTGCTTAATAACGATGATATCTGAAAATAAGGAGAGCTATATGTTTCAAACAGCATCAGTAAGCAAGACTGAAAAGCAGGCGGAGGCAATGGGCTTACCGATAATAAAAATAAAGACTAAGGGAATAAAAGAAGAAGAGTTGGTTGATTTGAAAAAAGCGATTAAAAGAGCCATTGATAAATACAAAATAGAAGGGATAGTAACTGGTGCATTGGATAGCGTCTATCAGGCATCAAGAATACAAGGAATATGCGACGAGTTGGAAATAAGGTGCATCAATCCATTATGGCATAAGAATCCTGAAGAATACTGGAGAGAAATTCTGGACTTGGGATTTAAAGTAATGATTGTCAGAGTGTCGGCAGAAGGATTAGGAAGAGAATGGCTAGGGATGGAAATAAACAAAGAAAATTATGAAGAACTAAAAAGATTGAGCAGGAAGCACAATTTTCATTTAGGATTTGAAGGAGGAGAGGCAGAAACATTCGTACTATGGCAGCCAATGTTCAGGAAAGAACTGAAAGTGATTAACAAAAAAATAAGCGGTGATGGAAGGACATGGAAGATGGAGATTGAAGTAGAAGCGGGATGAAAATTGAAATAGCGAAGTGTAATTGAGCATATCAATTTTGTTGAAAACACCATTAATAATTAAATGATCCGCAGAAACCCACACTAATGTTTAATACAACTATCATTAACAGCATTAATGTTTAATACAACTATCATTAACAGCATTAATGTTTAATACAACTATCATTAACAGCATTTATCGTCTTTATAAATAACTAGTTTATAATTAATTGTACACAACGCGGCTCGTGATGTTCAACAAGTTAAGCACCAAGCTGGCTGAATAAGATTTACATTAATTACGGACCTTAAATTTAATAGTTGATTTATGATTATCGGAGATACCCTGGAATACTCATCTTTAAAAATAAGATAAACAAACAGATTATATGAGATTATTTATAGGAATATTCCTGCCGGAAGAAATAAGAAAACAAGTAGAAGAAATACAAAGAAAATTAGAAAAATCTGGTTTATTTAACGGAAAGTATGCGGAACTGGAAAATCTGCACCTGACATTGAAATTCTTGGGTGAAGTGGATGAGGGAAAGCTGGAAGAGATAAAAGAAGCGCTGAAACAAATTAAATCTAAATCATTTAATTCTTCTCTTGAAGGGGCGGGGCTGTTCACACCGAGCAGGCCAAGAATAGTGTGGCTGCATCTGGCTGGAGCTGAAGAACTGCAAAAGCAAATTGATGCAGTGATGGAGAAAGAAGGGTTCAAAAAAGAGGAGAGGTTTATGTCACATATAACAATAGCAAGAGTAAAACACATAACTCCCATAGCATCAAAAAAATTAATGGAAGAGCTAAAGAAAATAAAATTAGGAAAAGAGTTTAAAGTTAATAAGTTCAGCTTAATCAAATCAGTATTGACGGAAAAAGGGCCGGAGTATGAAGTTATAGAAGAGTTTGAGTTGAGTTAACCTAAATAACTGTAATCCGCAACTCTGTGTTAAGCTAAACTATAACGAGAGACCAAAATGTTTTACCATGTTTTTTGTTCTCTCGAATATGTCAAGATGCTGGAGCTTGCATCTTGAGCACACTCAAGATTTTTTAAATCTTGATGCAGCAACAGACAAAATGGTCAAATATTTAAGTCTGTTGCTATAAGTTGAAGTAGCGCGAGTTGTATTGACGATAATGATGGATTGCCCGTAGGTTTATTTTGCCTTATCTAATCTATAATCGCTCTCGATTAATTCCTTAAACTTATCAAACTTCTTGCCAATAATTTTCTTTATCTGCTCTTCGTTGCTTTTGGTGTCAAAAATTTCTCTTAAAGTTCCGAATTTTTTAAGAAGTTTTCTTGAGGTTACCGGGCCGATTCCCGGAAAGCCTTCCAAAATATAAGCAAGCTGCTCTGATGCAGAAAGGCTGCTTCTTGAGGCCCGGAGGCTCATTGGTGTTTTGTTCTTGTTGTTCCGCTTTGCGATGGTGATGATAAACTTAGCAGTGTCTTGAGAGTCTTTTGAGAGAACTATGGGAACATTATATTCAAAGATTATTGACAATAAGAAGCCGCGGACTGCATTAGCATTAATGCCAGTTACTTCGGCGTTTTCTGTATAGATGTATTCATCATCTATTCCTTCAATAATGAGCAGCCTTCTCTTGTATTTCCGGAGGTTTTTTAATTGCATAATCAAACGCTTATTAATCATGCTTGACAGAAAATCGCGGACAGTTTTTCTTTCTATAGCTACATCCCCTATTAAGAAGTCGCCGACCTGAAGGTTTTCAAATTTAACTCTAATATTGCTGCTTACAAGCTCTGCAATGACTAAAGAATTCTTCTCGCGGTAGTCTGCAACGATTTCTAATGTTCTGCTTTTAATATTAGCTTTTCTCTTTAACTTGCCGAATATGTTTTCAAAGATCATTTTTTTAATAAACAATAAAAATTAAGCAGATATAAATAATTAACGGATAAGAAAATTAAGATAATTAACTGTTCATGCATTCAACTTTGACTAACCATTAGTCAGACTACTTAGATTATTAGAAGGATTACGGCTAATTATTTTTCTTCTTTGTCATCGCTATTTTTCACACTATCACTATTATTAAATTCTTCCAAGGTCTTCTGCTCTTTATTTATAACCTGCTCTTTTATCCTGAAATCCTTATTGATGCTGTCAATGGCGCTGTGCATTCTTTTTTCCTTGTGAAATGCAGCCCAGTAATAAGTTTCATCGCGGGTTTTTTGAGTTACTAAAGTAATAATCTTCCCGGGCTTGAGGCGGGCTGTACGGCCGCCGCGCTGTATTTTTCTGATGGCGCTGGGAATTGGCTCATAGAAAACCACGAGGGAAACCTCCGGCAAGTCCAAACCCTCTTCACCGATCGAGGTCGCGACCAACAAATTTATTTTTCCCGCTCGAAATTCATCGAGGAGCTCTTTCTGTTCTCTTTGTGAAAGGCCTGTATCTCCTTTCTTCAGCTGTCCTACAAAGACTCTGGCATTGATATTTTGCAGGGAATTTAATTCCTTGCAAATTCTGGAGGCTGTAGCACGATATTGGGTAAAAATGATAGCTCTTTTCTTTACGTCATTAATCTCCTCTTTAACAACGTCCTTCACTCTTGAAAGCTTAGGATGCTCAACCTTTCTGGAGATTAATTCGGTGAGGGAGATGTAAGCTTCATTAAACTCCTTTTGTTTGACAAGATTCTGGACAGCCTTGCTCTTCTTCTTTGCAGACTGATCAAAGAGTTCTTTTAAATATTGGAAAGCGGTTTCTAAAGTCTGGGTTTCAATAAGTTCAATGGCGTGCTGGAGCTTAATGGCCTGGGCGCATGTCGAACTGCCGGCGAGGTTATTAAAATTGCGGTTGCCTGTTGTTATCATACGAATGAGCCTTGTCTGGAGCTCAAGGATAGTTTTCTTTGTAGGGGGGCCGAAGAGAAGCTTGCGGTTTTTTAACTCGTTAATCTTTTTGTCATAAATTATCTTTAAAAGATTTCTAATTTTGGCAATTTCTTCAGGATAGTCAATTTTAATTATTTCTATTTTAAGCTCCTGGAGGTATTCCCTGACGTCGTCGCTGTTCCTTGTCCTTAATTCAAGGGCTTCAATTCCCAGATTCCTGCATATCTCCTGAATACGCGCTTTGTCAGAGCCGGGGGAAGCAGTCAGGCCGAGGACTCTGGCATTAATTGAGTTTTCAAGGTAGTGTTTGGCGACGTAAGTATAATCATAATTCCTGATGCAGCGATGAGCTTCGTCTTCTATCAGTAAGCAGGCATCTGATAAGTCGTAGAGGTTATTGCGGATGTCATTTGAAATGCATTGTGGAGTGCTAAAGATGATATCCGCGTTCTGCCAGAGTTTTTTTCTCTTATCTGCAGGAACACTTCCCGTGAATATTTCCATTGTAGCAAAGAGTTCTGGGAGGTGCTTTTTAAAGTATTCAAGGTGCTGTTCTGCGAGTGGTCTCGTCGGAGCGAGGAAGAGTACTTTATTATCGGGATGCTTTCTCAGGCGCTCAATGGCAAGCATGAGCGCAATTAAAGTTTTTCCAATGCCTGTCGGGAGAACAACAAGGCAGTTTTTATCCCTGCAAGTATTAAAAATCTCTTCCTGGTACCTGCGGGGGGTTATGTTTTGGAGCATTTTCTTAATATTATTATTAATTATTGTGAAGATGCAACTATGTAAATTTTCTTAATATTATTATTAATTATTGTGAAGATGTGACTATGTAAAATAATTGAATGTTTTTAGCAATATAAGTTTATTGATGATTATTTTATACCAAGAAAAAGCTATAACTTAGAGCTACCAATGTAATGACCGCCATTATTATCCATAGGGGTTTATTGCCGAAAAAGAGCCTCGCACCGTCCAGGCTGCTTATTGGAAGCATATTGAAGAATGCAAAATGAATTGCTATTCTAGACAGTAACGGGAGATTTACAAGGTATGCAAATAAAGAAAGCACTAATACAGAAGCAATTCCTGCTACAGAGATTAGAGCGATGTCATTTTCGGATATTTCTGTGAAGCTCAATAAGCCGCTTCTTCTTACAGCCTTGTGCTTCAGGGGCTTTACTTCGCTTTGGAGTGAGGCATACCATGGAAGAGTGCCCATGCTTATTATGAGCATTAATATCGGAAGGATTATTCCGAGAGGAACTTCTCTTGAAAAATAATGGTGCTTGTCAAACCAGTATCTCTGGATTCCCCATATCTTTGACTCCTCTTCTGTCTGAAGATACAGAGCAGTCAGTTTTTTTGAGAGTATGCTAACAAAGAAGATTACAGCGAAGATAATGAGCATCATTCCGAAGATTCTCCACGTTAATTCTCCAAGCTCTACAAAAGACGCAGTAAAACTTAAGATTATCAGCGCGCTCAAAATATGCCCCAGCTGCTTTCTTATTTCCATGATTTTCTTAATAATGCTTAGTATAAAAGTGTTTAGGGAGATATAACACTTATAAATCTTGTTGGTGTTTAAAATAAAATCAAGCAGGGTGTATTCATGATATCC